>ERZ1023200.192-NODE-192-length-7323-cov-4.544304_pt1 | contig 7323 bp, 6 predicted proteins | sample MGYA00380443_ERZ1023200 | MGnify/ENA primary metagenome ERZ1023200 (study PRJEB33173, sample SAMEA4830292) | metagenome | study: EMG produced TPA metagenomics assembly of the PRJEB25223 data set... | reverse complement strand
CTACGACCGATCGGTTAACAGCCGATAGCTCTACCACTGAGCTACTGCGGAATAATATAACGTGTTCTTTAATCAACACAAATACAATTATATCAATAATATTAAAATTTGCAAGGGAATGTATACAAAAAATTAGTGTAATATTAATATTGTTTTAATGATATTTACTTTTTCGAAAATAATATACTAAAAAATGATAGATTTATACTTTAACTTTATTTTAATATAATTATGGAAGGAATGATTAGTTATGAACAAAGTAACAATTTTAGGCAATACTTTTGAAGTATTAGATGCTTTAAATAATATTACTTTAGCTGATTCTTTTTTAAAAAATAAAACCGGTACAGGTAATGGTGAAGCTAAATTATATTTAGGAAATGTATCCGAAAAACTTTTTGACTTTTTTGAAGAATTTACTATTGATTTGAATGGTTTTTTTCTACAAAAAGATTTGCTAAAGATGCTTAATGATTTAGAAAATGAGTATAAATCCCCTCAAAATCAATACTATACTACTAAAACTATTAATGGTATTAAACAATCTGTCAATGTAACTAATGATTTGAAAGAAAAGTGGGGAGAATTAATTAATAAGTTAAAGAAGAAATCCCCTATACTTAATTTTTCTTTTTATCGGTCACAAATAAAACCTCCACGAGTTTATATAAATTCAGAATCTGATAGTTATACCTTATTAAGACACATAGGTATACCAACTATTTCTTATATTTCAGTGCTAAAATTGAAAGATGAGAAAAATAATATTATGTATTACTTTAAACCTTTCGTATCATATTCTAATGAAATAGATGGTTACAATTATCTATCTTCAATAGAGAAGAAAGAATTAAAAGAAATTGAATCTTCTAATAAAAGTGAAAAACAAATTTTAAGTCTTAAAACTTCTAGAATAGGACAAGGGAAATATAAAGAAAAACTATTAAATGATATGCCTTATTGTCCTTTTACTATGATTAACGATGAACGACTATTAAGAGCTTCACATATAAAGCCTTGGGTAGTTAGCAATGATAAAGAAAAATTAGATCCTAAAAATGGATTAACTTTATCTCCAACTTATGATGTTTTATTTGACCGTGGATTTATTTCATTTCAGGATAATGGCAATTTAATGGTTTCTCCTTTTATTTCACCAATGAATCAAAAAAGACTAAATATTACAAATGGTAAAAACATAGGTATTAATAAGTTTTTTGATTCTTCTAGAATTGCATATTTAAAATATCATAGAGATAATATTTTCCAAGGAATTTAGCTTAGTACATTATCATATTAAAATTAATATGATAATGTACTTTTTTATCAATGATTTTATATCATTTACTATTTTAATACGCCATTAATTTCAATATACTGTCTTTCTCGATATCACCAAAGTAATGATAAAAGTCATAGTCTTCCATTACTTCTTTTATATGAGTATAATCGTGTAATGTGCCTACTAAAGCATCTTCTAATTCATTGACATTTCCTTCTCCAAAGAAATCGCCAAAGATTTTAGCATGTTCAATTTTTCCTTTTTTGACATCAAATTTAATTTGAATGAATCCTTTTTCAAACTTCTCGTCACGTTCAAAATTATATTTCGGATTTTTACCATAATTCCAATCCCAAGTACGATATTTTTCATTGCTTAATTGCTTAATATTGTTCCAGTCTTCTTCCGTTAAATGATATTTCTCTACTTCATGCTCACCAAAGATGGTTTTTAAAATAATTTGCTTAAATTGATCAATTGTAATAGAGTCATCTAAAAATTCTTCAATATTTGCTACGCGTTTACGTACAGACTTCACACCTTTAGATTGAATTTTTTTAGGATTCACTTTTAATGCGTTTTGTACTTCTTCTAAATCACTATTTAGCATTAATGTACCATGACTAAACATACGATTTTTAACCTTAACCATAGCATTTCCAGAAATTTTAGCTGCGCCTACTTGAATGTCATTACGGCCTGTCATTTCTGCATCTACACCCATAGATTGTAAAGCTTGAACAATAGGCTCAGTAAATTTCTTGAAGTTATGAAAACTGTTACCATCATCACTCGTTACAAAACTAAAATTCAAATTGCCTTTATCATGGTACACAGCTCCTCCTCCAGAAATTCGTCGTACAACATGAATATGATGCTCATCTACATACTGTTTATTAACTTCTTCAATTGTATTTTGATTTTTACCTACAATGATTGAGGGTTCATTAACATAAAATAAAAAGTAACTATCATCTGCAGGTAAATATTTAAGTACATATTCTTCCATGGCTAAGTTAATTGTAGGATCAGTAATATTATTATTACTTACAAATTTCATAGCTCTCACCTTTCTCTTTCTTTTAAAATTTAATAATGCAATATATCTTCCACTATCGATTATTTAACTTAATTATGGCATTATTTTCAAAAATAATATAATATTTTCTGATTTTAGTATATATTTGTTTATTTGTAGTGTAAATTTTAGTACAATATAGTCTAGCTATAATTTGAGGAGGACTCGAAATGACTGTTGCAGAAGTTGGAAATATTGTAGAATTTTATGACGGTTTAAGAGGCCGTGTTGAAAAAATTAATGATAATTCAGTTATTGTTGATTTGACAATTATGGAAAATTTTAATGAACTAGATTTACCTGAAAAAACAGTTATTAATCACAAACGATATAAAATCGTTGAATAAGAAGGTTAATATTAAATGAAAAATACATCTAAACCCTTAATTTGGTTTGTTGCAAGTTTTATTGTATTTCATCTTATCTTATTTATAATGTGGGGAGAACATCAAGAATATTGGTATTTATATACTGGTATAATGTTAATTGCTGGCATTAGTTATGTATTTTATCAACGTGATATCACATCAAAACGTCTATTAACCTCTATTGGTGTGGGCGTAATCACAGGTGTTGTATTAGTGATAATACAACTTATATTTTCACTTATATCGTCACAAATTACTTATACCGAATTAATTAAAGAGTTATCAAGAACAGGTGTATATTTTAAATGGCAAATGTTAGTTACTATCTTATTTGTCATCCCTTGTCATGAGTTATACATGCGTGCTGTCTTACAAAAAGAGTTAAATAAATTTAGACTACCTCGCTGGCTAACAATTTTAATACCTGCATTATGTTCTAGTTCTTTATTTATCTATCTTGATAAATGGTGGATTGTTATTTTTATCTTTATAGCTCAAGTCATATTATCATTGAGTTATCAGTATACAAGACGTATTGTTACATCGTCTTTAGGTCAAATTGTTGCCATCATTTTATTACTTATCTTTCATGGATAAAAACCTTTTCTTAGTTGCTAAAACTAAGAAAAGGTTTTTTTAATTGGTATCACGATTCATTTCAATAACGATATTCTTTTTTTATTTAAAACATAACTATCTACATACAAAAAAGAGTGGGATAACGAATTCAAAATGAATGTATCCCACTTTCCTTTTTTAGTTATCCAATTTGAATTCTCTCTTTTGGATAACTAAATTTATCAGGTTCTTTACGACCAGATATCATAATAATAAATGATATTAAACCGACACGTCCTATAAACATAAGAAGCATTAAGACGACCTTGGTAATACTGCTAATATTATCTGTCACCCCAAGTGATAAGCCACATGTTCCAAATGCAGACATGACTTCAAAAAATACCTGTAAGAATGATAAATTATTGGCTTCTGCTGCTAATATAATAATGATACTTACAAAAGTAAGTACTGTCGCCATTATAAACACAGCAAAAGAACGCTGTATATCGATGGTATGAATTTCTCTATTAAATACTTTAATCGATGATTTTTCTGTATTGTTATTAAAATTAATCACAAATAAAATAAGTATCGCAAATGTCGTTGTTCGAATACCTCCTCCTACTGAACTCGGAGAAGATCCAATAAACATGAGAATACTCATAATGACATTTGTTGCATCACTAAAGTGTGTCACATCAATGGTTTGTAATCCAGCACTACGTGTAGTTGCAGATTGAAATAATGCATAGAATAAAGATTGATGCCAATTATATCCTTTGAATGCATGATTGTACTCAAGTGCTAAAATAGATAAAAATCCAGATATAAATAGGAAAAAGTAAGTCGTTGTTGTAATTTTAGTAAATAAAGAAAATCTAAAATGACTTACTCTATTTCGTATATAAGCTCTGATTTCAAGTAATACTGGAAAACCAATTGATCCAAGAATAATTAAAAACATTACAATAGTTTGTACAAAGTAATCCTTGGCATATGGAACTAGTGATTGGCCAGTAATATCTAACCCACCATTTGTAGTAGCTGAAATAGATACAAACAAACCTTGCATTAAAGCATTTTTTAAATCAGGATTGTCTCTGTAAAAATAAAATGCAAGCAAGAGTGCACCTACAATTTCGATAGTCATGATGGTTTTAACAATTTCAATAATAAGCTTAACTGTCCCACTCATTGTGTCTTTATTATTATCAAGCATGATAAGTTGACGTTCGCGCATACCAATATGTTTACCAAGTACTACCCACAACACTGTACCTATCGCCATTACGCCTATGCCACCGATGTTTAAGATAATTAAAATGATAAGTTGGCCAAATGATGAATAGGTATCAATAATACTGACTGGCGTTAAACCGGTCACACTAATTCCAGATACAGCTACAAACAATGTATCTATAGGACTCACCTTCACGCCAGGTTTATGTACAAAAGGTAAATTGAGTAATAAAAATGCAACGACAATTGCAATTAAATAATATAAAACAATACCTTGTTGAGGCGTTGATTTTTTGAATAATTTACTGAAAATAGACATTAGTTTGTCACCTCAATGTCATTTCAAATTAATTTCTATATCTTGAATATTTCCATCTCTGTAAATTTTAGCGGTTAACGTTTTTAAATCTTGTCGATGGTTAAACAGGATGTGTCTATACTGCAAATTATCTTTTAATGTTTTACCTTCTAATTTTACAATGACATCACCAATTTTTAAACCTGATTTTTTACCTAAACCGTCATCTTTTAATTTTTTCACTAAAATCCCATAATTTATATCATTAGGTAATTTTAAAAGTGAGCGTTCATAATGATTTAAATCATTTACATTTTCGAAAGCTATTCCAGTATTGGGGTAATTTACTTTCCCATTTTTCTCAAGCTCTTTAGCGATTGATTTAGCTTCATTAATGGGAATAGCAAAACCCATTCCTTCTATACTTGGCATATTAATTTTTAATGAAACGATACCAATAAGCTCTCCATCTTTATTAACTACAGCTCCACCTGAATTTCCTGGATTAACAGAAGCATCAATTTGGAACGTTTGCATCAATTCATCATTTTTATTATCTTTATCAAAATCAACAGGAACCAACCGATTTAGCCCCGAAATAATCCCTTTTGATACCGTATTTCTAAACTCTTCTCCTAGAGGATTACCTACAATTAATATCGATTCCCCTAAAACTAATTTATCTGAATTTCAAATATGGATAGAATTAATATTTTTATCATTGATTTTTGCTTTCACTACTGCAATATCTGACCATTTATCCTTTCCGACCACGTCACCTTTTATACTTTTATTCTCTCCATATGTAATCTTAACTTTATCTGCTTCACCAACAATATGTGTATTTGTTAATACAAAAAAAGTATCGCCTACAGTTTTGTAGACGACACCTGAGCCAAGTTCACTATCTAATTTTGAATTTGTTTTTTGAACTGAAGTATTCTTAGGTGCGTCACTTTCTACTGTTACCACTGATCTGACAGTATTATTAGCGTTTTTCATAGTTGTTGTGTACTTCTTATCTTGTGTATGTGTTTGATTTGAATGTTGTTCTTGTGAAGGTTCAGTAAAAATAGCTTTTACTAAAACTAAAATTAATATTAACGCAATTGCGATTAAAATTTTAATCCAATGTTCTTTTAAAAAGTCAACGACTTTATTTTTTGTATCATTTGATGATTGTTCATGTGATTCATGAGATTGTTGATCCGATATATTTTCTGTCGTATTCTTATCAGAATTAGATATGTGCTTTGATTGTTCACTCTTAGTATGTTCTACTTGAGTTGAACGTTGCTGAGTTGAAATTTGTTCTTTCTCAGTATGGATTGATTCTTTATCCTTAGTTGAAGTGTATGATTCTTCAGTGATTGTTGGATGTTTAGATTGTGTTTTAATTGTATCATTATGTTGATTGTCTTTTTCTTGTTTAGACTTTGGACGAGATTCATTATTTTTATTCAATCTACTATAAGTTGGTTCTATAGATTTATTCGTTTCATTTTCACTTTTTGAGCCATTACTCGAAATTGGTTTTTGCTGTTTCAATTCCTCATTATGTATGTCTTCTTGTTTAAGGTGTTGTTCTTCAGGCAGAGTTAAATGATGCCTATTATTTTTCTTAGCTGTGTTTGATGCATCTCTTTTTGATCTTAACTTAGCTAAATGTTGTTGTTGTTGAATTTCTTCTTGTGTTAATTTCTCAATTCTAGCTTTTCTTAAATTATCTTTGACACGTTCTTCATTTACTTTTGCTTGATGCTGTTCTTTTTCTGCTAAATGTTCACGCTTTTGTCTTTCACGTTCAATACGTTCCTCACGTTCTTCATTATGAAAGTATTCGTGACGTTTACGCCCATATTTACTACGCGGTATCACTTGTTTTTTATCATTATCCAAAGATGCCCACTCCTAACCTTGAAATCACAATATATATCACTAAAAAATGATTTACTTTTATGTGGTTATATATCTATCTTAATTTATTTATATATTACTTAAATTTTAATATCATTAGTGTTTATAAGCAAACGATTGTCAAATATTTTCTAAAAATATTTGACAAATAGTTATTAATTGAAAAAACCTTTTGAAGTCTTTTATAAAAAAACTTCAAAAGGTATCGATTACATCTAATGCTTAGCATTCTTTTTATTTTTTCGTACTGATGTTAACCATCCAATAACAACTAATAAAATCATTACAGTCCAGAAGATTGCTTGCCATAACGTACTATGTGGGAACTCTTCTGATAATACGCCAATATCTGGATGAGCTAATACGATAACTACTAATTTAATACCTACCCAGCCAACGATTGCGAAAGCGGCACCTTCTAAACCAGGATATTTATTTAATAAATCAACAAACCATGTTGCTGCAAAACGCATTAAAATAACACCAATCATACCACCGATGAACATAACTCCAAATTGGCCTAAATCCATACCGCCAAAATGAATGCCCATCTTAGCAAGTGTCACTGCAATAGCCATCG
>ERZ1023200.190-NODE-190-length-7324-cov-4.753611_pt1 | contig 7324 bp, 10 predicted proteins | sample MGYA00380443_ERZ1023200 | MGnify/ENA primary metagenome ERZ1023200 (study PRJEB33173, sample SAMEA4830292) | metagenome | study: EMG produced TPA metagenomics assembly of the PRJEB25223 data set... | reverse complement strand
ACAGCTAAGACAGGTTCTAATCCCATATCGGGACTTCGTAACATTTGTCTTATTAATAGTGATCCACCGCGACCTGCGCCTACAATTAGTGTTGGTTTTTTCTTTTTCCGTTTTCCTACTAAAAAACCACGTGCGATTCTCCATGAAATTCTCGATCCTCCTATAAGAATCAGGTGCATCATCCATGTGATTAAATACAATCTAAAAAATGGTGGATGCCCTGTAAAAAGAGGTACAATAATTATTGTGGCAACAATTGAACATGTTACCGCTTCAACGATAATCAATAATTCATTCACACTCGCATATTCCCAAGCGCGATGATAAAGGTTAAATATGTATGCAAATACGTGATGTGAAATCAATAATATAATTGAAGTGAATATTAAAATTTTCTTTGAATAGCCTTCAAAATATGGCTCTAATATGCTGTAACATATAAAAACAGATAACGTTACAATAATTGAATCTATAATAATTAAGGTTAAAAGCCGTCCTCTTGCACTTAATTTATCCAACTTAACTTCCCCCGCTTAGCTATCGATTAAAATAAATTAAAAAATCGTTTCTGTGTATATTCTTGAGTTGGCTGTTTTTTTGGTACATCTTCATTATCTATAATAAATTTCGCATTATTCATTAAATTATGAATATCTTCATGATATTTTTTCAACTTTCTTTCTTCAAAAAGACGATTCATAATGAAAGGTCTTTTTTCCACATGGTGTGCATCTGAGGCAACAAAATGTGTTAAGTTATTTTCAATCATATCTATACATTTTTTTTGCGTCTTCTTCCCATGATGCCCCATTAGTGAAGCCGTTGTTAACTGGCTTAGCGCGCCTGCATTAATTAATGCCTAAAGGACATCTAAATTGGCACTAATTTCCGTATTTGGTTCCGGATGCGCAATGATTGGCACATAGCCTTTCGATTGTAATTCAAAGAATAAACGACCTGTATAATGTGGCACGTGTCCTGACGGTAATTCGATGAGTAAGTACTTAGAATGATTCAAACCAATAATTTGGTTATTCTCTAATTGAGGTAAAATTTGGTCACTAATTCTTATCTCTTGTCCAGGATAAATATTAATTCCTATATCTTTAAAGTCATCGATACTCAATACTTCATCCATTTTAGGTACGATGTCTTCATAATAATTATCAAATTGTGGACTTAAATGATGAGGGGTTGCAATAATATCTGTAATCCCCTCATTTTTAGCCTGTTTCAACAATGAAATCGTCTCTTCTTTACTTTTTGATCCGTCATCTAAACCAATAAGAATATGATTATGTATATCTATCATGACTTAGAATTCTCTCCATAATAATAATAATTAGAAGATTTTTCTTGAGCCGTCTTATTTAAAATTGCTCCTATGACGTGTCCATCTGCCTGTTCAACAAGCTGCTTTGCCTTTTTAACTTCACTTCGATTATTTTTTTGTGCATCAATAATTAACACACAATTTGGGACATATTGTAAAAATACTTGTGCATCTGTAACAGAAACAATTGGCGGGGTATCAATTAAAATAAAATCGTATTTCTTTTGTAAATGTTCAAAAATCTTTTTAAAACTTTCAGAAGCAATTAACTCTGAAGGATTTGTTGGAATGGGGCCAGATGTTAGTAAATCTAAATTCTTCACTCTTGTAGATCTAATTGCTTTATCAAAATCTGAATTTCCAATAATTAAATTAGATAATCCATCATAGTTTGATGTTTCAAATTGATAATGTTGTGTGGGTTTACGCATATCTCCATCGATAATTAAAGTTTTATATCCTACTTGAGCATAAGTAATTGCAATGTTGGCAGAAACAATGCTTTTACCAGCTTTAGGTTTTTCAGAAGTAATTAATACACTTTTAATTTCTTCTGCATGTGAGAACATAATGTTAGAACGTATACCTCTTAATTTCTCACTGACAATTGATTTACGTTTATCTTCTGCATATAACGTGGTAGTTAAAGGTTTTCTTTTTTCTTTTTTTCCCTTAGCCATGTACTATTTCTCCTTACTTTAGTTTTGGAATTGAACCTAAGACAGGAATATTCAATTCCCTTTCAACATCTTCTTCCGATTTAATTCGTTTATCTAACATTTCTTTCAAAGCAATTATGAATATTGCCAATACTAATCCAACAAATAATCCAATAATCAAATTTACAGATATTTTAGGTGAAACTTTTTCAACAGTACCATTTGCTGTTGATAAAATTGAAACATTATCTACATTCATAATATGTGGCATATCATCTTTAAAGACATTTGCAACCTTATTTGCTATATCTTCAGATTTTTTTTTATTATAATCAGTAACATTAATATTTAATATTTGAGAATTTGCTTGTGTTTTGACATTGACCATCTTATTTAATTTTTCACTAGAATATTTATTATACTCTTTTGAAACTTTATCTAAGATACGTGGACTTTTTAAAATTTCTGCATATGTATTAACTAATTGAATATTCCCTTGAACTTCCTGCACTGCAACATTTTTCGTTTCTTTTTTTTGATTCACTAATACTTGCGTTGAAGCTTGATATTGAGGCTTAAGTACAAAAAATGTTAATACTACGCTTAATAATAGAAAAATAATAGGTAATAAAATAAGTAGCCATAAATTTTTCTTTATTATTTGTAATATTCTTGTAAATTCAATTGTGTTTTCTGTGTTTTCCATATTACCCTCCATTTTTTTATTTCAGTAATCATTTTATATTTTTAAAAAACATTTTACAATATTATACAAAAATATATTTCATTTTTTTACAATATTTTATAAAATAAATCATTAAATTCCATATTATAACTTTAATATAAATAAATATTTAAAGTAATGTAAATATCATGTAAACTATTGTATTTTATTTAACAATTAAATTTATTATATAATAATGTGTAGACATTATTTGTCTTTAGGAATTATTTAATTATATTTATGTTGAATAAATTGTATTCAGCTATATTAATTTAAATTTAATAATTTTCATGTGTATTTAAGACATATAAAAAGCCAAGAGATTTTCATTTAAGAAAACCTCTTGGCTTCATTTATTAATATTCAATATTTGGCATTTCGTTTACTTTATTTTGATATTTTTTGAAAGCAATATAGCCTACAAAACCAATAATAGTTGTAACTAAAAGTTTTTTCATTATTGTCACTCCTTTTAATTTTTAGCGTACATTAGATTTGTTTAGTCAAAAAACAAGTCTAGACTAAATATATTATACACTCATTTGGTATTATTTTTAAAGTCAATCGAACAAATTACGTTATATTTATGTCATTTTAGAGAATGTATTGACAATAATATTTAATTTTTCATCACAAATAAACAAATATATATCGCAACAAACTCTAAGAAAGTAAAAAGATAAATATATTTTAAATTCAGCTTTTCTTTAAGTGGTACCTCCCAATGTGGATACTGACGTTCATAATATACATTTTGAACAAAAAACAATCCTAAACCTAATGGTAAATAAGTAATCATATTTTTATACTTTGACTCTAACTCTATTTTATTAAGAAAATATCTAATTAGCACTTGCAATATAATCACAATGACTAAGAGGAGTAGTATGCGAATCATTTTATTAATCGTACTCCTTTCACAAATAATATAAGAATGGCTTGTAATAATACCATAAGCATAATAAAAATAACACTTTTTAAATCGATGGCATCAAACACTTGATGCGTAATCGTTAATGGTCGTGTAATCAGATAAACTGTATGGAATCTTAAAAAACGTCCAACATATATGCCTATCCCATTTAGAAACATTAAACTCAGTACTAAGCATCGATTAAGCCATATATTAGAAGTAAAATGTTCTAAGCTGATAAATATAAAGATCATACAATAGATTGCAAAAAAGACACCTGCAAGTAAATACGCAAACGCAAACCATTCAATTAAATTTAAACTGACTAAGAAATTGAATTTAAAATTATTAAGATGGATTAAGTCTGTAACCATATAGAACGTATTGGGAACCAATAGTATAAAAATAAGTGCAAATACAATAAATAAAGGCCACTCTTTAGTTTCCTTTGGTTTAAATAACTTTAAAAGCAAGCAAAGCTCTAGAGGAATATAGGCTAAGAATAGATTTAATGTCATAAAGTTAAGTATTCGCGGTACAAACAATGAAATAATAAAAAGCACTATAAAATAAATTCTTGCGATATAACGTGGTGCCACATTCTACACTACTTTCTTTCTATAAATGAAATAAGGTTAGAAAATTAAAACGCTAACATGTGATATCTTAACATTCTACTTTACTCTAACCTCTTCTATATTAAAACATATACTTTCGAATTGCATTATTTATGGCTATCGCAAAATGATCCATTGTTGATGTCCAATTTTTTCATTTTTACGTGCTTTTGACGAATCATCACCATTACTAAAAAATGATTTTCGAAGATCTAGTGTTAATTCTAATTGACCCCTTAACATTTTATATTGTAATCTGCAATATTATTTGGTTTTATTACAGTCAAATATCCTATCGTACGTTGTACATTAAATGTAAATATCTTTAATTCTTTTGAAATAAGTTGAATTAACTTTTCATCTTTATTGATCATAGACAGTATATTTTTTCCTTAAAATTGTATAGAAACAGCTGAACTGTCGATGTACATCCGTTTAGCTTCTTTTTTATGATTCTTTTTCATCTTTTAAATGTTTAATATCTTGAAACCCTTCACGATAATTCGATAATTCTTCCATGATCGCATACCAATCTTTTCCAACTTTTTGGAACGTTTGTTGCATTAATTCATCTTGTGCTTTATTTAATTTCTCTACTAATTTACTTCCTTTAGGTGTTGGAAATAATTGTTTTACTCTGCGATCTTCTTCAGATTGTTGTTCAATGATTAAGCCTTCTTCTTTTAACTTCTTCAATGTCGCGTGAGACCCTTGCTTTGATATTTCTAACGTGTTTAGTAACTGCTTAATCGTAATACCAGGCAATTTATTGATAAAAAATAAAAAGCGATGGTGTTGTCGACTCATACCATATTTTTCGATAATTTCATCTGCAGTCGTCACAAACGTTTTATAAGCGAAATAAAATAGCATGTGCTCATAATCATTTTTATTTCGATCCATATTCACTCGTTCCTTTTCAAAGACATTATTAATTATTATAGTAAATTTTCTAACGATTTTCATCAAAAGGTCAATAATGTTGACTTTATTTATAACCAGGCTTATCCTATATATGTAAACAAAAGCAATATAAAGGTGGATTTGAATATGAAACAACGTGTAGGACAATATTTAATGGATGCAGTACATGAAGCAGGAGTCAATAAAATATTTGGTGTGCCAGGAGATTTTAACCTAGCATTTTTAGATGACATCGTAAGTCACGAAGGCGTTGAATGGGTTGGAACAACGAATGAACTAAATGGCGCTTATACCGCTGATGGTTACGCACGTATGAACGGACTAGGCGTACTCGTAACAACATTTGGTGTTGGAGAATTAAGTGCCGTCAATGGTATTGCAGGCTCATATGCAGAACGTGTTCCAGTCATTGCTATCACAGGCGCACCAACAAGAGCTGTTGAAAAGGCAGGCAAATATGTGCATCACTCTTTAGGTGAAGGACGCTTTGATAGCTATCGACACATGTTTGAACCGATTACAACAGCACAAGCCTATATCACGCCTGAAAATGCAACAACTGAAATCCCTAGAGTAATCAATGCAGCGCTTCAAGAACGTCGTCCAGTACACATTCACTTACCTATTGATGTGGCTATGTCAGACATTGAGGTTGAACAACCATTCAAAGTTGAAAACGCACCTCAACAAGATGTAACTCAATATATAGATATGGTGGCTGATAAATTACGTTCAGCTCAACAACCATTAATTATTGCAGGTCATGAAATCAATAGTTTTCATCTACATGATAAATTAGAACAATTTGTCAATAAAACGAATATTCCAGTTGTTCAATTATCGTTAGGTAAAGGAGCATTTAATGAAGAAAACCCACACTATATGGGTATTTATGATGGGGAAATTGCTAAAGATGACATTAAAGACTATGTCGATCATAGCGATGCTATTTTAAATATTGGTGCCAAATTAACTGACTCAGCTACTGCAGGCTTTTCATATCAATTTGATATTAACGAAGTGGTCATGATTAACCATCGCCTATTCAAATTAAACGATACGATTGATACAGAAATTGCATTGCCTGAATTCTTAGAAGCGTTAAATACGATAGATTATACAAATAAACATTCATTTCCTTCTTACCAACAACCAGAATCAAATGACTATGAATTAACTGATGATATGTTAACTCAAGATATTTACTTTAAAATGATGCAAGACTTTATTGGTGGCGATGATATATTAATCGCAGAACAGGGAACATCCTTCTTTGGGGCTTACAGTTTAACTTTACCTAAAAATATGTCATTTATTGGTCAACCTTTATGGGGTTCAATTGGTTACACATTACCAGCTACATTAGGTTCCCAATTAGCTAATCCACACCGTCGTAATATCTTATTAATTGGTGATGGGTCATTCCAATTAACTGTTCAAGAGTTATCAACGATGATTCGTCAAGATATTAAACCTGTGATTTTCTTAATTAATAATGATGGTTATACTGTTGAACGTCTCATTCATGGTATGGAAGAGCCCTATAATGATATCAACATGTGGGATTACAAAGCATTACCAAACGTATTTGGTGGAGATAGCGTGAAAGTCCATGATGTTAAGACTTCAAAAGATTTAAAGGCTGTCTTCGATGAAATAAACGAAGATCAAGAACACATGCACTTCACTGAAGTGACAATGAAGTGGGATGATGCACCACAAACATTGCGAGATATTTCCAAAGCTTTTGCAAATCAAAATAAATAAACTGTATAACAGAAAAGCTTTTATATAGATAAATCAAAAGCGACTGTATGTGTCATTTACACATGTACAGTCGCTCTTTTTTATAAACTTTTTTCATTTAAAAATTTATTATCGATAACATCTTTTGTAATATCCTGTAAATGTTTGACATTCCATTCACTGTCTGAATCATACTGTAGTCCATGTTTCTGTGCTAATTGTGATGTGTAATCATCAAGATTATAAATTTTAAAATGTTGTCGTGTTTGTTTATTGGTAGGACGTTCTTGTTCGTAATGATTGACCATGCTTGTCCATTTAACATTTTCTAAATGTACACCTTTAGGCTCTTTCACTACATCGAAGTTTATCCTTCCTAACAATTGATTATTTTCATCTCCACTATAC
>ERZ1023200.170-NODE-170-length-7778-cov-20.000777_pt1 | contig 7778 bp, 7 predicted proteins | sample MGYA00380443_ERZ1023200 | MGnify/ENA primary metagenome ERZ1023200 (study PRJEB33173, sample SAMEA4830292) | metagenome | study: EMG produced TPA metagenomics assembly of the PRJEB25223 data set... | reverse complement strand
GGGGTGGGACGACGAAATAAATTTTGCGAAAATATCATTTCTGTCCCACTCCCTACAGGTTGAATAAACGTGCGAAGAAACCTTTTTTCTCTTCTTGAGGTTTTGGTTCTGACATTTCTGACTGTGAAGCTGTGCTGTCATTTTCTGCTTTCGCTTCCAATGAATCGTTCGAAGTAGCTTGTTTAGAAGCTTCTGCATGGGCTTCTGCTACTTGTTGTTCAGCATCATGTTGCGCTTCTGCATCTACTGTAGCTTCTTTATTTGAAGTCTCAGCTGCATTGTCATTTTTAGACTGCTCAACGCTGGCTTTTTCAATTGCTTCAGTTGCAGAAATTTGATCCTCTTTATCTACTTTAGTAGCAGTGCCATCGCCTGCATTTTCTGCTTTAGTATCCGTCTTAGCATCTGTTGATGTATTCACTCCAGCAACCTTCGAATCTTTACTGTCAGCTTTATCTTCAGTAACAGCATTCTTTTCAACTTTATTTGTTGATTCAGCCAATACTTTAGCTTGAGATGCTTGTGCTTCTTGGATAGCGTCTTGTGTTGTTTGGATGGCTTTTAAGGATTCGCTATTTGAATCGATTTTAGATGTAAGTTGATTTTGAAGTTCTTTTAATTCTTGTTGTTGCTGATGTACTTGATTCATCATTTGACCAAGTAGGTGACGTTCTTCGCGCATTTTCTGGATTTCTAGGCGTAAATCTTCTACTAATTGAGCGACATTTTGATTAGTAGGTAAGTTTTTGTCATCGTTTTTGACAATGACTTGCAGGAAGTCTTTTTCTTTTTCTAATTCATCAAACGCTAGATCATAACTATTTGTTTGTTTTACTTTGTCGGCAATGTCTTTGAAAAGCTCGATATCTTCTTCTTTGAAATCAGTTGCTTCACGACCACGATATTCAGTCTTGCTTAGTTGGTAACCACGTTCTTCTAAATGTTGAACAATTTTACGGACTTGCTTCTCACTTAGTTCTACGCGTTGTGCAAATTCTTTAGTTAACATACTTTAAAGTCCTTTCTGCATATACTTTATGTATACTGACGTTTGTCTACGGGCAGTGAAACGTCAGTCTTGCTTCATACATAGTTTAAACGTTATTGTTAGTGATTTCAAGTTTGTTTAAAATGGTTTACGTAAATCCATTTCTTCTAATAAAGCATAAATAATTTCACGTGCGATACCATTGGCAAATACATACTTCAAAATATAATTTGATTTAACACTTGTACCGTAGATATCCTTTGTCAGTTTAATATTTTTCTTTAAAAATAGGTCGACTTTTTTAGTGTGACCATCATTAGTTGGATGAATGTAATCAATTTCAGTTTGTCTTTCAAATTGATGTTCGTATAAAAACTGTCTACGGTGTTCAATAATGAGTCCATTATCTTGTGTTAAATCTGCAGGTTCTTTAGGGACTTCCATCATTAAAAAGTTAATACTTCTAGAATGAACAAGGTTTGATAATAAGTTTAGTTCATGTTCAATTTGATGTAATGTTTGCGTCATTAACTCATCATGGTTGGGTAGGTCTTTTGCGAATAAATAAATTAAAAATGCTGAATTGGTTGTGGCTTCATAATGTGCAGTTGCTAGACTGACAACAACATCGTTTTCTAAGCCTACGATAAAGACATAATCGTTTTCAGTTTTGTTGTTTTCTAATGAGCGTTTGATGATACGTTTATCTTCAGTTAAAGATAAATTTAACTTAGTATCGTAAAGTTTAAGTGCTTCGTTGTAATGTGGATCTTTGACAGATTGAATGGTTTTAAATTCCATAAGAACACCTCCCCAATTTAATTAATATTATAGCATAATCGCCTGCTGTAAAAGACTGTTCATAAACTTTTAAATGGTATAAAAAACTGCACTATCTTAAATTAGACAGTACAGTAATCTCATTTTGAATTTAGTGTGATAACTAAGCTTTGGGACCTTTAGATGCTTCAGCAAAATGAGTAATATCAATTTCTTCATATGCTGAGTTATGTTCTTGAACTTCTTTATGTGATGATTTGTCACGAACCGCTACAACTAACATTTTATCGTCTAAAATAAGTTGTTTATATTTTTCTAATTCATCAGGCGCTAAGTTGTAGCGTGATAAAACTGCATGTTCACCATCTTCTCCTGTTAACAGTTTAGTCATTCTATCACTAAATGTTCCACTTGTTGAGATAAGGGAGATTTCAGAGTCGTGTAAGTCATTTAGGTGTAATTTACTTTTACTAATAATTGTTAGCTCTGATTCTAAATAACCTTCAGATTTCTTTTGATTGATTACGTTGTATAATTCGCCAGTGTCATTTACTACAGTAATATCTGCCATAGTTGTCGCCCCTTTAAAAATTTGTTTATTTAATCTTTTACCCTTCTTATTATAAAGTAAAACCCTTACATTATTAAGTTATAAGTCTTCATTCGCATTAAACGTCTCTGTACATTTATAAAACTATTAAAAGATTACCTAAGCAGTTATTGAAAAAATGCCGAAAATTTGCTATTATCGTTAAATAATTTACATAAACTCATATAATCTAAAGAATATGGCTTTAGAAGTTTCTACCATGTTGCCTTGAACGACATGACTATGAGTAACAACACAATACTAGGAGTAGCTTCAGCCATTAAATTGTAACCATGGTGGGTGATTTATATCATTTTATATGATGGTCACAGTTTATTTGATGAAACTTCTTTTACATTGATTGCATGACAAATTCGTTATGCATGTTCGTTCACTCATAAACCCTGAAACTATTATTTAGTTTGGGGATTTTTTTGTATCTAGCACCAATTTAAGAGCAAAATGTTTCACACAAATCTGAGGAGGTTTTAAGAGTGGAGTTACTAGGACAAAAAGTAAAGGAAGACGGCGTTGTCATTGATGAGAAGATTTTAAAAGTCGATGGATTTTTAAATCATCAAATTGATGCAAAGTTAATGAATGAAGTTGGTCGCACTTTTTACGAGCAATTTAAAGATAAAGGGATTACTAAAATCTTAACCATTGAAGCTTCCGGTATCGCACCTGCAATCATGGCTGCACTGCATTTTGATGTGCCATGTTTATTTGCGAAAAAAGCAAAACCTAGCACTTTGACGGATGGTTATTATGAAACATCTATTCATTCATTTACTAAAAATAAAACAAGTACGGTCATTGTTTCAAAAGAATTTTTATCAGAAGAAGATACTGTACTCATCATCGATGACTTTTTAGCAAATGGTGATGCTTCATTAGGATTATACGATATCGCACAGCAAGCGAATGCTAAGACAGCTGGTATTGGTATTGTTGTTGAAAAGAGTTTCCAAAATGGGCATCAACGTTTAGAAGAAGCAGGTTTAACAGTTTCTTCTCTCTGCAAGGTTGCTTCACTAGAAGGAAACAAAGTGACATTGGTGGGAGAAGAATAATGAAAAATTTAATCCTAAGTGTTCAACATCTTTTAGCTATGTACGCAGGTGCCATCTTAGTTCCAATCATTGTTGGTACAAGTTTGAAGTTTACACCTGAACAAATCGCTTACTTAGTTACAGTAGATATATTTATGTGTGGGGTTGCCACATTTTTACAAGCCAATAAAGTAACAGGAACAGGATTACCAATCGTTCTTGGATGTACATTCACGGCTGTTGCGCCCATGATTTTAATTGGTCAAACGAAAGGAATAGATGTACTTTATGGTTCGCTATTTTTATCAGGAATATTAGTTATTATCATTGCGCCTTTCTTTTCACATCTTGTAAAATTCTTCCCACCAGTAGTAACGGGTAGTGTTGTTACTATCATTGGTATCAATTTAATGCCAGTAGCAATGAATTACTTAGCTGGAGGTCAAGGTGCAAAGGACTATGGAGATGTTAAGAACATTTTGTTAGGTTTAATGACATTAATCATTATTCTTGTTTTACAAAGATTCACAACTGGATTTATTAAGAGTATTGCCATATTAATTGGACTCGTTTTAGGAACGATAGGTGCTGGCTTACTTGGGATGGTCGATATTAATCAAGTCAATCATGCCGGTTGGTTAGGCATCCCAGTGCCGTTTAGATTCTCTGGATTTAGCTTTGATGTGACATCGACGTTAGTGTTCTTTATTGTAGCTATCGTTAGTTTAATTGAGTCGACAGGTGTCTATCATGCGTTAAGTGAAATTACCGGTAAGAAGTTAGAAAGAAAAGATTTTCGTAAAGGTTATACTGCGGAAGGTCTAGCGATAGTGTTAGGTTCTATATTCAATTCATTTCCGTATACAGCCTATTCGCAAAATGTAGGACTTGTTTCTTTATCCGGCGCTAAGAAAAATAATGTTATATACGGCATGGTCGTGTTATTACTTATATGTGGTTGTATACCTAAGCTTGGTGCATTAGCAAATATCATACCGCTACCTGTGTTAGGTGGTGCGATGATAGCTATGTTTGGCATGGTAATGGCATATGGTGTTAGTATATTAGGACATATCGATTTTAAAAATCAAAACAATTTATTAATTATCGCTGTATCAGTAGGATTAGGTACTGGTATAAGCGCTGTACCACAAGCATTTAAAGGTTTAGGTGAACAATTTGCATGGTTGACTCAAAACGGAATTGTTTTAGGCGCAATCTCTGCAATTATTCTTAATTTCTTTTTTAATGGAATAAAGTATAAACAAACGGAAGAAAATGTGAAATAATATAACTAATTAATTTGAAAAATGGAGGCTGTTTTTAATGTGGGAAAGTAAATTTGCAAAAGAATCATTAACGTTTGATGATGTGTTATTAATTCCAGCACAATCTGATATTTTACCGAAAGAAGTTGATTTAAGCGTACAATTATCAGACAAAGTTAAATTGAATATTCCAGTTATTTCTGCTGGTATGGATACAGTAACTGAATCTAAAATGGCGATTGCTATGGCTCGTCAAGGTGGTTTAGGTGTTATTCATAAAAATATGGGCGTTGAAGAACAAGCGGACGAAGTTCAAAAAGTAAAACGCTCAGAAAATGGTGTCATTTCAAACCCATTTTTCTTAACGCCAGAAGAAAGCGTTTATGAAGCAGAAGCATTAATGGGTAAATACCGTATTTCAGGTGTACCAATTGTTGATAATAAAGAAGATCGCAACTTAGTAGGTATTTTAACAAACCGCGACTTACGTTTTATTGAAGACTTCTCAATTAAAATTGTAGATGTAATGACGCAAGAAAATTTAATTACAGCTCCAGTGAATACAACACTTGAAGAAGCAGAAAAAATTCTCCAAAAACATAAGATTGAAAAGTTACCATTAGTTAAAGACGGACGTCTAGAAGGTCTTATTACTATTAAAGATATTGAAAAAGTAATCGAATTCCCTAATGCAGCAAAAGATGAACATGGTCGTCTACTTGTAGCCGCAGCAATCGGTATTTCAAAAGACACTGATATTCGTGCTCAAAAATTAGTCGAAGCAGGTGTGGATGTCTTAGTTATCGATACAGCACATGGTCACTCTAAAGGCGTTATCGATCAAGTGAAACATATTAAGAAGACTTACCCAGAAATCACATTAGTAGCTGGTAACGTAGCAACTGCAGAAGCAACAAAAGATTTATTTGAAGCGGGTGCAGATATTGTTAAAGTTGGTATTGGCCCAGGTTCAATTTGTACGACGCGTGTTGTAGCAGGTGTTGGTGTACCACAAATTACAGCAATTTATGATTGTGCAACTGAAGCACGCAAACATGGTAAAGCTATCATTGCTGATGGCGGTATTAAATTCTCAGGAGATATCATTAAAGCATTAGCTGCTGGTGGACATGCGGTTATGTTAGGTAGCTTATTAGCAGGTACTGAAGAAAGTCCAGGCGCAACAGAAATTTTCCAAGGTAGACAATATAAAGTATACCGTGGTATGGGCTCTTTAGGTGCGATGGAAAAAGGTTCAAACGACCGTTACTTCCAAGAGGACAAAGCGCCTAAGAAATTTGTTCCTGAAGGTATCGAAGGACGTACGGCATATAAAGGTGCTTTACAAGATACAATTTACCAATTAATGGGCGGAGTGCGTGCTGGTATGGGTTATACTGGTTCACACGATTTAAGAGAATTACGCGAAGAAGCACAATTCACACGTATGGGTCCTGCTGGTTTAGCAGAAAGCCACCCACATAATATTCAAATTACGAAAGAATCACCGAACTACTCATTCTAATTAAGATAAAGGAGAACGACAAATATGGAAATGGCAAAAGAACAAGAGTTAATCCTTGTCTTAGACTTTGGTAGCCAATACAACCAATTAATTACACGCCGAATTCGTGAAATGGGCGTTTATAGTGAATTACACGATCATGAAATTTCAATTGAAGAAATTAAGAAAATGAATCCAAAAGGTATTATCTTATCAGGTGGTCCAAATTCAGTTTATGAAGAAGGTTCATTTACAATTGATCCGGAAATATATAATTTAGGAATTCCAGTACTTGGTATTTGTTACGGCATGCAATTAACTACTAAATTATTAGGTGGTAAAGTTGAACGTGCCAATGAACGTGAATACGGTAAAGCAATCATTAATGCGAAGTCAGATGAGTTATTCGCTGGCTTACCAGCAGAACAAACTGTTTGGATGAGTCATTCTGATAAAGTTATTGAAATTCCAGAAGGCTTTGAAGTTATCGCTGATAGCCCAAGCACAGACTATGCAGCAATCGAAGATAAGAAACGTCGCATTTATGGTGTGCAATTCCATCCAGAAGTACGTCATACAGAATATGGTAATGATTTATTAAATAATTTTGTCCGTCGTGTTTGTGATTGTAAAGGTCAATGGACAATGGAAAACTTTATCGAAATCGAAATTGAAAAGATTCGTCAACGAGTAGGAGACCGTCGTGTATTATGTGCGATGAGTGGCGGCGTAGATTCATCTGTTGTTGCTGTATTATTGCATAAAGCAATAGGTGATCAACTAACATGTATCTTTGTAGACCATGGCTTACTTCGTAAAGGTGAAGGCGACATGGTTATGGAACAATTCGGTGAAGGGTTCAACATGAATATTATTCGTGTTAATGCGAAAGATCGTTTTATGAATAAATTAAAAGGTGTTTCAGATCCTGAACAAAAACGTAAAATCATTGGTAATGAATTTGTATATGTATTTGATGATGAAGCATCAAAACTGAAAGGTGTAGACTTCCTTGCGCAAGGAACACTTTATACAGACGTTATCGAATCAGGTACCAAGACAGCACAAACAATCAAATCACATCACAATGTTGGTGGATTACCAGAAGACATGGAATTCGAATTAATCGAACCAATCAATACATTGTTTAAAGATGAGGTACGTAAATTAGGTATTGAATTAGGTATTCCAGAACATTTAGTATGGAGACAACCATTCCCAGGACCTGGTCTTGGTATTCGTGTACTTGGAGAAATTACTGAAGATAAACTAGAAATCGTTAGAGAATCAGACGCAATTTTACGCCAAGTGATTAGAGAAGAAGGTCTTGAAAGAGAAATTTGGCAATACTTCACAGTGTTACCAAACATTCAATCAGTAGGTGTTATGGGAGACTACCGTACGTATGATCACACAGTAGGTATCCGTGCAGTAACATCTATCGACGGCATGACAAGTGATTTTGCACGCATCGATTGGGAAGTCTTACAAAAGATTTCAAGTCGTATCGTAAACGAAGTAGACCACGTTAACCGCGTAGTCTATGACATTACATCAAAACCACCAAGCACAATTGAGTGGGAATAATTATATATAG
>ERZ1023200.169-NODE-169-length-7782-cov-22.770933_pt1 | contig 7782 bp, 8 predicted proteins | sample MGYA00380443_ERZ1023200 | MGnify/ENA primary metagenome ERZ1023200 (study PRJEB33173, sample SAMEA4830292) | metagenome | study: EMG produced TPA metagenomics assembly of the PRJEB25223 data set... | reverse complement strand
TATAAATGAATCGCTTTGATTACCAACAAGGTTCTAAATCTTGTTGGTATTTTTTTATGCTATTTTGGATAATATAAATAATATGAGACGATACCACGATGATTTATAAAAACTTATTTGCCAAATACACACTAAGGAAAATTATGAGGCTGAGTATACCAATTACTGATATAATAGAAAGCGCATTTGTCATCGTATTTCTAGCTTTAGTCGTTTGTACTTCACTAGGATCTTTTCCATTCATAAAAGCAACAATTCGATCGTAGTTGTCCATTTTATGCACTTTTTTTAAATCTTCTATTTTCATAGATGCATAAAAACCTATTCCCAAAATGATTGCCACCGTTACACCCCAAGTCCAATTCCAATAAACAACTAAAGGTCCCATTAAAATTGCAGCTAATGTCATGAAAATAAGCATCACATATGTCCATAAGTTAAGACTTCGTTGCGCTTTAATATCAGGTACAAATGGAATGGTCCCTTTTACTAAATCATCTAAAGTTACATTGAACAATTCACACATCATTAATAAGTTATGTATGTCTGGTAAGCTTTTGTCATTTTCCCAATTAGAAATACTCTGCCTAGATACATATAACTTTTCAGCAAGATATTCTTGTGAATAACCATCTCGTTCCCTATACTTTTTAATTTGTTTACTCAGATTCAATTACATACGCCTCCAGTCAATTAGTACAATCATTACAATCAGACTATCAGATAAAGTTAAATCAAGTCACCTTTATGATTGACTAAATGTTTTGACATACGACAACATCGGGGTTCGAAGACTCCCTTAAGACAGACCTGTATGATTACGCGCTTGTAATTTTCTCAATGCCAACTTGAATTTCACTTATTAATGATGCAACTTTTCCATGCTATTCAATGCTTGCAAAGTTAGTCCTAGTTAAGAGCTTACGTTCACACTATTTACTATTCGATTTTCCAGCTTTCCAACTATGCTTTTCTAATCTTTTTTGTGCTATAAATTCTACCGCTTCAAAAATACATACTGCACTGATGAACCAGCTTAGGAAACCAACAATAATGCTAATCAACCACATGTGCGTCATATGTAACATCATCCATGTAACTAAAATACAAACTAATACCCCTGTCATACCAAACACTGCGCCACGACTTACATGCACAGCGACTTTATCACCATATTGCATACCTGTAATAAACATAGACACTAAAAATACTGCCGGAAACGTTGCAAATATACCGCCAAATTCTTTCCAAGGTAGTGTTACAGATACAATATAACTTAATAATACTGCAAATCCCCCCACAAAAAATTTCATTAATGTTAATTTCATGATGTTCTGCCTCCAATAATTTATTACTTAATAACTGAATACAACTAATTATCACCCATTTTCCAAACTATAAATGTCTAATACTGAATATTGCGAGGGAAATGACAAACCAACAAACAACTGTGAATATTGCGCCTTTCCGATAACCTTTATGCTTAATATAGAGAGATGTCAAAAATACAGTTAATATACAAGACAGAATACCGACAATTGCTCCAGTACTAAGATTCATCGACATCTCCACTAATTGCGTACCACGATGATCCAAAGCTAATGCGATAATAGCCGCAAGAAAGACTGCCGGCATAGTAGCTATAATGCCTCCTAACTTACCGCCTACCTTATCAGCAATAATTGAAGCTAATGCAACAGCGATACCACCAATGACAAAATGAAGAATTGCACTTCCAATTGAAAACATCTTCAACGTACCTTTCTATAATTAATTCAATACAAAACGTATCATTCACACAAAGTGTAAAACTTAAATTTTCTACTGTAAAGGCAACTCAAGCGATGTTCATAAAGCTTTCATGATACTTTCATAAACTAGCAATAAAGGGTTCAAATGAAAGTATATCCAGCTCAAATTAGGGAGTGGGACAGAAATGATATTTTCGCAAAATTTATTTCGTCGTCCCACCCCAGCAAGGTTGACTAGAATTGAAAAAAGCTTGTTACAAGCGCATTTTCGTTCAGTCAACTACTGCCAATATAACTTCGTAGAGCATAGAACATTGATTTATGTACCAGCCTGATCAACATATAAATATAAATTTTTATGTTTCACGTAAAACAAAAAAAAGACAAAGCTGTTATGATCTTAGCTTTGTCTTTTATGTGTTAGTCATCATGTATACGACATCCTACTACTAACGTTTATATATTCGAATTTTTATTTCATAATAATCTTCATGATCTTTGTCTTTATGCTCAACATGTAATCCTGTTTGTTGAATCGCTTGGATACTTTTGCCTACTTCGTCTCGGGCTTGAGTAACATCTTGTGCAAACTGTAAATTTTGTGCTTTAACCTTTTCAGGCCCCGTTTTTTGGCGTACTCTATCTTCAGTCTGTTTCACATTTAGCTTTTGTGCAATGACTTGCTCAATCAACGCTTCTTGTTCGCTATCAGACAATGATAATACCGCTCTCGCATGGCGTTCAGTAATTTTACCTTCTCTTAAGCGAAGTAGTACTTTCGGCGCCAACTTCAATAAACGCAACTTATTTGCAATAAAGCTTTGACTTTTACCTAAACTTTTTGCCAATTCACTTTGCGTTGTATCACCAATTTCCAATAATTTCTTATAGGCTTCCGCTTCTTCAACAACAGACAAATTTTCTCTTTGAATATTCTCAATTAATGCAACAACAGCCGTCTCTTCATCATCCATATCACGAATAATAACGTCTGCTTGAGGTAAATTTAGTGATTGTATTGCTCTAAATCGGCGCTCTCCAGCAATAATTTCAAACATATCTTCTTCAATCGGTCTTACAACAATAGGTTGTAGTAAACCATGTTCATGTATTGATTCAGCAAGTTCTTTAATTTTATTTGGTTCAAACACCTGTCTTGGTTGATAACGGTTGGGAACGATACGTTCAATTTGAATGGATTCAACATTACTATTGCGATCTTCTTCAATATGTCCAATGATGTCATCTTTGTTTTTCAAACCAAATAATTTTGAAAAAGGTTTTTTCATTATCCATTCGCTCCTTTTATGTTAGTTGTAAAGGATTATGCATTATTTTTCAAGTAAAGGAGTCTTATTAGGCGTCCCTGGTTTTCTTGGATACTTTTTCGGCGTCTGTCTTTTTTTATCAATAATGAACATCTGGCGCTCTCCAGCATCTTCTGGCAATTCAAAGGTATGTGTTTCTGTAACATTACCACCTAACACACTAATTGCAAATTTTGCTTCTTCTAATTCTTCTTCACCTTTTGAAGATTTTAATGCAACAAACTGTCCACCTTTTTTAACTAGCGGTAAACACAATTCACTTAACACGGATAATCTAGCTACTGCTCTTGCAGTAACAACATCATAAGACTCCCTGTAGACACCCTTACCAAATGTTTCTGCTCTATCGTGTATAAAGCTGACATCCTGTAATTGTAATTCTGACGCTAAATGGTTTAAAAATTGAATACGCTTATTTAATGAATCAACAATCGTCACTTTTAACTGCGGAAACATTATTTTTAACGGAATACTTGGAAAACCAGCTCCAGCGCCTACATCACATATACTTATAGGCTGATTAAAATCAAAATAAAAACTAGGTGCAATGGAATCATAAAAATGTTTCAAATATACATCGTGTTCATCTGTAATACTTGTCAAATTCATCTTTTCATTCCATTCAACAAGTAAACGATAATATGTTTGAAACTGTTGTTTTTGAGTCTCAGTTAATTGAATATTATGTTCTTTTAATTGTTCTGCTAACCATTCTACAGTCATTAGTCACTCACCCTTTGGAGTTTACCTTGTTCTAAGTAAATCAATAATATAGATATGTCTGCTGGATTTACCCCTGATATTCTAGAAGCTTGTGCAATATTTAAAGGTTTTACTTCTGATAATTTTTCTCGCGCTTCAGTCGCCAAACTATCAATCTTACTATAATCTATGTCTTCTGGAATTTTCTTCTCTTCCATACGCTTAACTTTCTCAACTTGTTGTAGTGATTTATTGATATAACCTTCATATTTTGTTTGTATTTCTACTTGTTCTTCAACATCTGCATTCAATTGATGTTCTTCTTCTAAAATTTCTAAAATTATATCGTAAGTCATTTCAGGTCTGCGTAATAAATCGATAGCTAAAATACCATCTTTTAAGCGAGAACCACCATGTTGTTCAATAATCGCTTGCGTATGTTCGTTTGGTTTAATACGAATATCTGATAAACGCTTAATTTCCGCATCAATTTGCTGACGTTTTTCATTAAAACGTGCATATCTTTCTTCAGAAATCATACCAAGTTCATATCCCATATCCGTCAATCTCAAATCAGCATTATCATGACGTAGTAACAAACGATATTCTGCACGTGATGTTAGTAAACGATAAGGTTCATTAGTACCTTTAGTTACAAGATCATCGATTAAGACACCAATATATGCATCTGAACGACTTAATATCTTTTCGCCTGTGTTTAACACTTTACCTGCAGCGTTAATACCTGCCATCAATCCTTGTCCTGCTGCTTCTTCATAACCAGATGTACCATTAATTTGACCTGCAGTATATAGGTTTTTAATCATTTTCGTTTCAAGTGTAGGCCATAACTGCGTTGGCACAATCGCATCATATTCAATTGCGTAGCCGGCACGCATCATATCTGCTTTTTCAAGACCTGGTATCGTCTCTAACATTTGACGTTGCACATGTTCAGGAAGACTTGTAGACAATCCTTGCACATATACTTCATTTGTATTACGACCTTCAGGCTCTAAGAAAAGTTGATGTCGCGGCTTATCATTAAATCGAACAAATTTATCTTCAATTGAAGGGCAATAACGTGGCCCGGTTCCTTTAATCATCCCTGAATACATTGCAGATAGATGTAAATTATCATCGATAACTTTGTGTGTTTCAGCATTAGTATACGTTAGCCAACATGGCAATTGATCTAATATATATTCTGTTGTTTCAAAGCTGAATGCACGACCTACATCGTCACCTGGTTGTATTTCAGTCTTCGAATAGTCAATTGTTTTTGAATTTACACGCGGTGGTGTACCTGTTTTAAAACGAACAATATCAAAGCCAAGTTCTCTTAAATTGTCTGATAATGTGATTGATGGTAATTGGTGATTTGGTCCACTTGAATACTTCATATTACCTAAAATGATTTCACCACGTAAAAATGTTCCCGTTGTAATAATTACTGCTTTAGATAAATACTCTGTACCAATATTTGTACGTACACCTTTAACTTCATTATCTTCTATAATAAGTTCGTCTACCATACCTTGCATTATATGCAAATTTTCTTCATCTTCAATCACGCGTTTCATTTCTTGTTGATAAAGTACTTTATCTGCTTGCGCTCTTAGTGCTCTTACAGCAGGTCCTTTACCTGTATTTAACATTCTCATTTGAATGTGTGTTTTATCGATTGTTTTTGCCATTTGTCCACCTAAAGCATCAATTTCACGAACAACGATGCCTTTAGCTGGTCCACCTACAGATGGGTTACATGGCATAAATGCAATATTATCTAAATTTATTGTTAGCATTAATGTTTTAGCACCACGTCTTGCAGATGCTAAACCTGCTTCTACACCTGCATGTCCCGCACCTATAACGATTACATCATATTCTTGAACCACAATATAAACCTCCTTATTTGATATCTTACTAGCCTTCTTAAGACGGTATTCCGTCTATTTCAATTACTATTTACCTAAGCAGAATTGACTGAATAACTGATCGATGAGTTCATCACTTGCAGTCTCACCAATAATTTCTCCTAATATTTCCCAAGTTCTAGTTAAATCAATTTGTACCATATCCATAGGCACACCAGATTCTGCTGCATCAATCGCATCTTGTATCGTTTGTCTTGCTTGTTTTAATAATGAAATATGTCTTGAATTAGAAACATAAGTCATATCTTGATTTTGTACTTCTCCACCAAAGAACAAATCTCGAATTTGTATTTCTAATTCATCAATACCTTCTTGTTTTAACATTGAAGTTTGAATTAATGGCGTATCACCTATCATATCTTTAACTTCATTAATATCTATGTTTTGCTCTAAATCCATTTTATTAACAATTACGATTACATCTTCATTTTTAACCACTTCATATAATGTGTAATCTTCTTGAGTCAATGCTTCGTTATTGTTTAATACAAATAAAATTAAGTCTGCTTGGCTAAGAGCCTTTCTAGAGCGTTCAACACCAATCTTCTCTACTATATCTTCTGTCTCGCGTATACCAGCAGTATCAACTAATCTTAATGGCACGCCACGAACATTGACGTACTCTTCTAAGACATCTCTTGTAGTACCTGCTACCTCAGTTACAATCGCTTTATTATCTTGTATTAAATTATTTAACATCGATGATTTACCTACGTTTGGTTTACCAACAATAACTGTAGATAAACCTTCACGCATAATTTTGCCCTGCGCACCGGTATCTAATAAACGATTAATTTCCTGTTTGATTTCTTTAGACTGCTCTAAAAGAAATTCAGTAGTCGCATCTTCAACATCATCGTATTCAGGATAATCAATATTCACTTCCACTTGAGCGAGTATCTCTAATATAGATTGACGTTGTTTTTTGATTAAGTCACTTAGACGACCTTCAATTTGATTCATCGCAACTTTAGAAGCTCTATCTGTCTTAGAGCGAATAAAGTCCATAACTGCTTCAGCTTGAGATAAATCAATACGACCATTTAAAAAGGCACGTTTTGTAAATTCACCTGGCTCAGCCATTCTAGCGCCATATGTCATAGTAAGTTCCAGCACTCTATTAATCGTTAAAATACCACCATGACAATTAATTTCTATAATATCTTCGCGTGTAAATGTTTTTGGCGCTCTTAACACAGACACCATAACTTCTTCAACCACTTCTTTAGATTCTGGATCAATAATATGACCGTAATTAATCGTATGTGATGGAACATCATTTAAAAGATGTTTTCCTTTATATAATTTGTCAGCAATTTCAACGGCTTGCGGTCCAGACAATCGAACAATTCCAATTGCCCCTTCACCCATTGGTGTTGAAATACTCGTAATTGTATCTAAATCCATATTGCTACTCGCCTCCTTCAACGATGTGAATACATTTTAAAGTAAGTCATTATAACCCTAAGGTCAGTCTTACGTTTGTCTGAGGTAAGACTTCGGGATGTGTTGAGTGGTTAATGTTTTCCTTCCCCTACCCTATCCTTACTTAATCTTTTTATTAAAAACTTTGGCAATTTTAAGTACGTGCTCAAGACTATTCTGTATTTGTAAAGTCGTCATATCTTTAGCTGGCTGTCTTGCTATTACAATAATATCTTTGGCCAATATATGCGACTTATGTACTTTGAAATTTTCACGTATTGCTCTTTTAATCTTGTTTCTTAACACTGCATTACCTAGTTTTTTAGAAACACTAATACCTAAGCGAAAATGGTCTATTTCTTTATTATTACAAGTGTATACAACAAATTGTCTGTTGGCTACAGAATGACCTTTTTTATATATTCTCTGAAAATCTGCATTCTTTTTAATTCGGTAAGCTTTTTCCAATAACATCACTCGCTTATTTATCGTTTTTATTTGAAGCTATATTTAAACTTCTATTGAGCTTATAACATAAATTTCTATTTATTCTTAATTTAAACGAAAAAAAAGATCACTGATGAGTCAGTGATCTTATGCAGATAAAACTTTACGGCCTTTACGACGACGACGCGCTAA
>ERZ1023200.168-NODE-168-length-7789-cov-3.308896_pt1 | contig 7789 bp, 7 predicted proteins | sample MGYA00380443_ERZ1023200 | MGnify/ENA primary metagenome ERZ1023200 (study PRJEB33173, sample SAMEA4830292) | metagenome | study: EMG produced TPA metagenomics assembly of the PRJEB25223 data set... | reverse complement strand
GTTGAACCCGCAAAACCTGATTTGAAAATTGAATCTGTAAATGAAAAATTTGCAGAAAAATATCCAAATCAATATAACAGCTGGCGTTCTACAGCAAACGGCGATGGCGAAAACATTATTTATGCTGATGAAGAAAATCCGCGCCTAATCGTACTTTGGGGTGGTTATGCATTTGCAAAAGAATATAACGCACCACGCGGTCACTTTTATGCGGTAACAGATGTGCGTAATATTTTACGTACAGGTGCGCCAAAAACTGCAAATGATGGCCCTCAAGCTATGGCATGTTGGACATGTAAAGGTCCTGATGTTCCACGTTTAATCGCGGAATGGGGTGAGAAAGATTATTTCAATGCGAAATGGGCAAAGGGAGGGCCTGAAATCGTGAACTCAATTGGCTGTGCTGACTGTCACGACACAACCTCTAAAGATTTTGCAGAAGGCAAACCTGCATTACGTATTGCTCGTCCACACGTATTACGCGCCCTTGATGCTTTAGAAAAAGCCACTGCTGAAAAAGATAAAGCAGAAGGTCGCCCACACAACAATTTAAGCTTCAACTCGGCAGCACGTACTGAAAAACGCGCTGAAATCTGTGCAAACTGCCACGTAGAATACTACTTCGCTGGCGACATAAAGCAAGTAACTTTCCCTTGGGATAATGGTCAAACCGTAGATGATATTGAAAAATATTATGATGATATTGGTTTCACTGACTGGACTCACTCACTTTCTAAAGCACCAATGTTAAAAGCACAACACCCTGACTTTGAAATTTGGTCTTTAGGTATGCACGGTAAAAATGGGGTAACTTGTGTAGATTGCCATATGCCAAAAGTACAAGGTGCGGACGGTAAAGTTTACACCGATCACCAAATTCAAAATCCATTTGAGGCATTTGACAGCACTTGTGCAAATTGTCACGATCAAAGCAAAGAAAAATTACGCGATATTGTTACTTCACGTAAAAAAGAAGTGAAAGATGTAATGGGTCGTTTAGAAGACCAAGTTGTCAAAGCTCACTTTGAAGCAAAAGAGGCTTGGGACGCAGGTGCAACTAAAGAAGAAATGGAAGCAGCATTAATGGATATTCGTCATGCTCAATGGCGTTGGGATTACACTGCTGCAAGCCATGGTGGTCATATGCATGCGCCTGAAGTAGTACTTCGTGTATTAGCTTCTGGCTTAGATAAAGTAGCAGACGCACGTACTAAACTTGCTGTAATCTTAACTAAACGCGGTGTGAAAACTCCAGTTCAAATCCCAGATATTTCAACTGCTGATAAAGCGTGGAAAGTAATGGGTATTGATATTGAAAAAGAACGTAAAGCGAAAGAAGAATTCTTAAAAACTGTGGTACCACAATGGGAACAACAAGCTAGAGAAAAAGGCTTATTAGTTGATCCACCAGCACAAAAATAAATGAAAAATGCACCGCACTTTTTAGTGCAAACTGGAAAGTGCGGTGATTTTCAAGGTCAAATTTGAGGTAACCCAAATGAATTTAACTTCTTTAATCAACAAATCTGCAAAAGCGTTAGCGTTAATTGTGGCATTTGTAGCAGCGCCATTTTTGGCTCATGCGGATGATGCACAAAAACCTGCGAATCATGTTACTTATGAACCGCAATTAGATAACCAACGCGATCCTAATCAATATTGTGCTAAATGCCATAAATTCGACAAAATAGATAAAAACCAAACGTTAGATCAGTCTGGTGGCGAACTCCACTTTGGTAAATTTCACGGTGCACATTTAGATAAGAAAAATCCAAATAACGGTAAAGCTATTACTTGTGTAAGCTGTCACGGCAATATTTCCGAAAATCATCGTCGCGGTGCTAAAGATGTTATGCGTTTTGAAGGAGATATTTTCGGTAATAAAAAACCGATGTATTCAGTTCAAGAACAAAACCAAGTTTGTTTTGCTTGCCATCAACCTGACAAACTTCGTGAAAAATTATGGGCTCATGATGTACACGCAATGAAATTGCCTTGCGCAAGTTGCCATACGCTTCACCCTAAAGAAGATGCAATGAAGGGTATTCAACCAAAACAACGCGTTAAACTTTGTGTAGATTGTCATGGCGAACAACAAAAACGTAAAGCTGAACAAGATAAACTAATCGAACAAAAGGATAAACTATGACAGTCTGCTCACGCCGAAACTTTGTTTCTGGCATGGGGGCAGTGATCCTTATGACGGGAACATCTTTACCTTCTTTTGCAAAAGAAGACAAGGCGGATAAACCTAAACGTTACGCAATGATACATGATGAAAATGCGTGTATCGGTTGTACAGCCTGTATGGACTCATGTCGTGATGTAAACCAACTGCCAGAAGGCGTTTCTCGCTTAGAGATTCTACGTAGTGAACCTTATGGGGAATTTCCAAATCAAGAATACGAGTTCTTTCGTCAATCTTGCCAACATTGTACAAATGCACCTTGTGTAGCAGTTTGTCCAACTGGTGCATCTTTTATTGATAAAGAGACTGGCATTGTAGATGTACATAAAGATTTATGCGTAGGCTGCCAATACTGTATAGCAGTTTGCCCATATCGTGTACGTTTTATTCATCCAGTACATCGTACCGCAGATAAATGTAACTTCTGCCGCGATACAAATTTAGCCAATGGTAAACAACCTGCTTGCGTAGAGGCTTGCCCAACCAAAGCATTAACCTTTGGGGATATGAATGATCCAACAAGTGCAGTTTCACGTAAAGTGAAAGAAAAACCGGTTTATCGCACTAAAGTGGAATTAGGTACACAACCAAACTTATATCACATTCCATTCCAACATGGGGAGCCTAGAAGATGACGTTAGATTATCCAGTTCCATTTCATACGCCTAATCTAGTGTGGGATTATACCATTGCGATCTACTTGTTTTTATTGGGGATCTCATCTGGTGCAGTACAGTTAGCAATTGCCTATAAACGCAGTAATAAACTAGAAAATCTAAGCCAAAACTGGATTATTCGATCTGGGGTAATTTTAGGGTCTGTACCAACATTAATTGGTTTAACGCTATTAATTTTCCACTTGACTCGACCTTGGACATTCTGGAAATTGATGTTTAACTATCAATTCAACTCCGTAATGTCGATGGGGGTCATGCTATTCCAAATCTATATGTTATTTTTAGTAATTTGGGGTGTCGTTATTTTCAAAAAAGAAATCGAAGCATTAATTAATCGCTTTATACCAAAACTGCAATTTGTGATGAAACTCATCGGTATTGCAGAACGTATTGTAAGTCCAGTCGAAGTTATTCTTTTCATATTGGCTGCTGTGCTTGGAGCAAACACAGGGTTCTTACTTTCGGCATTGATTAGCTATCCAATGTTAAATAACCCAGTATTACCCTTATTATTCTTAGCCTCTGGAACATCATCTGGTATTGCTGCAACCTTCTTAATTATCTTAATTGCAGGAAAACTAAAAGGTGATTCTCACGAATCGCACTTCATCCACAAATTTGAAGTGCCAATTATGGTGACAGAACTTGGTTTGATTGTGTGTTTCTTCGTTGGATTACATTTTGGTGGCGGACAAAAAACAGTTGCGTTACATAATGCCTTATCTGGTTTTTGGGGAGTGGTATTCTGGGTTGGAGTATTGATTATTGGTATCTTGATCCCATTAATCGCCAATATGTTTGTAAATGACCGTTTAAAATACAATCGTAACTTTATTATCTTGGTGTCAATTTTTGACTTAATTGGGGTATTCTGTTTACGTTTCTTTGTTTTATATGCGGGACAACTCACTGTAGCCTAAACTGACTTTTTATAAAAAATTAATCTGCATCCTAAAAGTTTGATTAACTTTCTCACTTATTAGAGTGCAGATTTTTATATCTAAATAATCCAACTATGAAGACTAAACAGAATTTACGAAAACTTTCATTCCTGCCGTAATGCTTTATTTAAATTAAAAAGACTAAACTCAATGAATTAAAAGTTTAGTCCTTAATTTAATTATGTATTTTCTTTAATATTATTCTTTTCAACATTCACTAACAAATAGTGGTGCCTTCTTCAGTACCAGTCACTACTTGACGTAATGCACCAGGTTTACCCATATTGAACACTCTAATCGGCATGCCATCTTCGCTAGCTAATGTAAGCGCCGATAAGTCCATCACTTTTACTTCTTTAAAGATCTCTTCAGCATAAGCTAAAGTTTTCCCTAGTTTTGCATCAGGATTTTTCGCAGGATCACAATCATACACACCATCAACTTTAGTCGCTTTCAACACAACATCAGCTTCAATTTCAATACCACGCAAACAAGCGGTAGAATCAGTGGTAAAGAATGGATTTCCCGTTCCCGCAGAGAAAATGACTACGCGTTTTTCGCGTAACATTTTGATTGCTTCAGACCAGTTATAAGTATCGCAAATACCATTTAATTGGAAAGCGGACATTAATTTTGCGTTCACATCAGCACGGAATAAAGAATCACGCATTGCCAAACCATTCATCACCGTAGCAAGCATTCCCATATGATCGCCCACCACGCGATTCATCCCCGCCTTTGCTAGTTTTTTTTTTTTAATGATACGGCGACCACCGAGAACTACACCGACTTCCACACCCATCTCCACTAATTCTTTAATTTCAACAGCCATACGATCGAGAATCGCAGGATCGATACCAAGACCATCTTCTCCTTGTAATGCTTCACCGCTTAATTTCAATAAAATACGTTTATAAATTGGTTGGCTCATTGTTTTTTCCTTCTGGCTTAAAAAAATTGGCTTATTCTATAAAATAACCGCTCAAGAGTGAAGAAGTTAAATATGGAAATTCTGAGTGAAAGGTGGATAATAGCGATATTTTCTTTTCAGGGAAGACAATGATGAACACGAAAAAAACAAGCCAAATTTTGCCCGCACTTTTTTTTTTTTTTTGTGCCACATTCGCGGGTTATTTTATTTTAATCGGTTCTGGGATGTTTACAGAACCAACTGTAGATCTTATTCTGCTTGCGACAATAACTATTCTCTTATTAAGCAGCAGTAAAAAATCCTTCTATTTTATTTTGCTACCTCTTACGTTACTGCATGCTTTTTATACACCTACGGGGCTAAATTTTGGCCCTCCAAGCTATCAATATATCGCCTCGCTTTTCGCGACAGATATATTAGAAACGAAGGAATTTCTATTGCAAATCCCAGTGAGTAGTTACTTAATTGCTTTCGCCATTCCTATTTTGATTTTTCTTCAGTACAAAAGTGCGGTGAAATTTGGCATAAAATTTTATCGTAATAAAACATTTATTGCCTTGGCGACATTGCTTTTTGCTTACAACATGCCGCTTGCTGAACCGATTAAAGAAACGGTAAGTTCCACATTAAAAATTGTAGATGAAGTACAAAAACTAAAACAAATTTCTCAATCTGATAACTGGGGAAAATCAACATTAGAAAATTCACGCTATGATGATTATGTAATTGTACTCGGAGAAAGTGCGCGGAAAGATTACCACCATGCCTACGGCTATCCAATAGAAAACACCCCCTTTATGTCTAACGCTAAAGGCACGTTGATTGATGGTTTTCGTTCAGCAGGAACAAATACCGTCGCCTCACTTCGTTTAATGCTAACCTTTCCAGACAAAGAAAAATGGGAACCCAATTACAGTTTGAGTTTAGTAGATCTCATCAAATCTGCAGGCGTGAAAACTTATTGGCTTTCTAATCAAGGGATGCTCGGCGAATTCGATACGCCCGTTTCATCCCTTGCATCAAAATCTGATGAAACCTTTTTCTTGAAAAAAAGCGGAAGCTTTAATTCGACTAACTTTAGTGACTTTGATTTATTACCCAAATTCGCCCAAGTATTAGAAAATTCTGTTCAAGGAAAACGTTTTATTGTGTTGCATATTTATGGTTCACACCCAATGGCTTGCGATCGTATCGAAGATTATCCAAAAATCTTTGATGATAAAGATCTTAATCCGAAATATGGTTATTTAAATTGCTATGTTTCATCTATTAAGAAAACTGACGAATTTTTAAAACGTGTATATGATCAGCTTGAAGAAAACGTGAAGAAAAATCACCGCACTTTTTCAATGATTTATTTCTCAGATCACGGTTTGTGCCACCAACAAGATGAAAAAAACAATATACTTTTGTTCAATCAAAACTGTTTCAGCCGAGAACATCATAATATTCCGCTATTCAAAATTTCATCAGATGATATGGAACGCAAAGAATATAAGGTGTTTAAATCAGGTTTAAACTTCTTAGAAGGAATCGCAAATTGGATAGGAATTAAAAATCCTCAATTAACGCAAACAGAAGATTTATTTTCTAACGAATCGGATAAAAATGACTTTGGATTGCAAAAACGAATTGATGAAAAATATCGTAAAGATGACGATCCTGCCATTGATATTCGTCCTAAACACTAGGCTATATTGAGTACGTTTTATTTTTAGCTATAAATATCGTATAATCCGACAGATTTTATTTGTTTATTTTTTGTAAGGTATCAACGTGTCAGAACAACAACCAAGAGTGATCGAATCAAAAGAAATTATGACTTTATTGCCACATTGCTACCCATTTTTGTTAGTGGATCGCGTATTGGATTTTAAAGAAGGCGAATGGTTAAAAGCGATTAAAAATATCAGCGTCAATGAACCTTGTTTCACAGGTCACTTCCCGGGCGAACCCATTTTACCGGGCGTTTTAATTTTAGAAGCTTTGGCACAAGCAATGGGCATTTTAGCCTTTAAAACTCTCGAATTAAAAGGCGGCGAACTATTCTACTTTGCAGGTATTGATGAAGCGCGCTTTAAACGCCCAGTATTACCGGGAGATCAAATGGAATTAAACGTTCAAGTGATTAAAGAACGCCGTGGTATTACTGCATTTACTGGCGTTGCCACCGTAAACGGCGAAATCGCTTGTGAAGCAAAACTAATGTGCGCTCGTCGTTAATTAAGGGGTAAATATGATCCACCCAAGTGCAAAAATTCATCCAACTGCCCTCATTGAAGAAGGTGCGGTAATTGGCGAAGATGTTTTTATTGGGCCTTTCTGTATTATTGAAGGCAGTGTTGAAATCAAAGCTCGCACTGTATTGAAATCTCACGTTGTGGTACGTGGCGATACCGTGATTGGCGAAGATAACGAAATTTATCAATTCACTAGTATTGGCGAAGTAAACCAAGATTTGAAATACAAAGGCGAAGCTACAAAAACCATTATTGGTAATAGCAATAAAATTCGTGAACACGTGACAATCCATCGTGGCACGATTCAAGGCTGTGGCGTAACCGCTATTGGCAATAACAATTTATTAATGATTAATGTTCACGTTGCGCACGATTGCCAAATTAAAAATAACTGTATTCTGGCAAACAATGCAACGCTTGCAGGTCACGTAGAATTAGATGATTTCGTGATTGTTGGCGGTATGTCAGCGATTCATCAATTTGTGATTGTTGGCGCACACGTTATGTTAGGCGGTGGTTCTATGGTAAGCCAAGATGTACCACCTTATGTTATGGCGCAAGGCAACCACGCCCGCCCATTTGGCGTAAACTTAGAGGGTTTGAAACGTCGTGGTGTTGATAAACCAACTATGCACGCAATCCGTAACATTTATAAAATGATCTATCGTAGCGGTAAAACACTTGAAGAAGTGTTACCAGAAATTGAGCAAATTGCGGAAACCGATTCAGCGATCAGTTTTTTTGTTGAATTTTTCAAACGTTCAACTCGCGGAATTATTCGTTAATAAAACTTCTTCATTTTCAACCGCACT
>ERZ1023200.167-NODE-167-length-7800-cov-4.983086_pt1 | contig 7800 bp, 8 predicted proteins | sample MGYA00380443_ERZ1023200 | MGnify/ENA primary metagenome ERZ1023200 (study PRJEB33173, sample SAMEA4830292) | metagenome | study: EMG produced TPA metagenomics assembly of the PRJEB25223 data set... | reverse complement strand
AAAAAGATAAACAAGTTTTTTTTGTTTCTTGATTAAATAAACCTGCAAAATATACTAAAAATTCTAATTTTTTATCTTATCTTATTTATCGTATTGGTAAAGATGATGCTTCAGGTTTAGCGGCTCAAATGACGTATCACTTTGTATTAGCTTTATTCCCAATGTTAATCTTTTTATTAACTTTATTACCATTATTTCAAATTGATCCTCAGCAAATTAAAGACTTAGTTAGTCAAAATGCTCCTGCTGAGACTGCTGACGTTGTTACTAAAATTTTTAAAGATATTACAAGTAACTCTAGTGGTAGTTTATTATCAGTCGGTTTGATTTTAGCTATTTGGTCAGCATCAAATGGTATGACAGCAATTATGAATTCATTTAATGTCGCTTATGATGTTGAAGATGCTCGTAATCCTATTGTTCTTAAATTATTAAGTATTTTGTTTACAATTGTTATGGCTATTGTATTAGCTATAGCTCTAACGTTACCTACATTTGGTAATTTTATTAAAGATCATCTATTTGGTCCGTTAGGTTTAGATCAACAAGTCGCTTGGATATTTGATTTAGTGCGTATATTGTTACCACTTATTGTTATTATTATTTTATTCTTAACATTATATTCAGTAGCACCTAACGTTAAAACTAAGTTTAAATCTGTATATCCTGGTGCAATCTTTACTTCTATTGTATGGTTATTAGGATCATTTGCATTTGGTTGGTATTTATCTAACTTTGGCAACTATTCTAAAACATATGGTAGTCTTGCTGGAATCATCATTTTATTACTATGGATTTACATTACATGTTTCATTATCATTATTGGTGCTGAAATTAATGCAATTATTCATCAAAGACATGTGATTAAAGGTTTTACACCTGAAGAGGCTGCCTTAAAACATGATGATAATAATGAAAATCACTACAATGAAAATACAAAATATGAATACGATTCTACAGCATCATCTAAATATGAAAAAAATTATGATGTGGATCCTACACCCAATGATAAACATAGTGAACAAGAATCTTTTGTTGATAAAATTAAAGATAAATTTGATAAAGATAATAATAAATAGCTATAGAAAAGAAAATATCTAACAAAAAAACTCCTTATGAGATAGTCATTTTTAGACCTCTTTATAAGGAGCTTTTTTATTATTGAATTAAATTATGTTGGAATGCATAAATAACCGCTTGTGTTCTATCTTGTACCTCTAGTTTACTTAAAATATTACTCACATGTGTTTTTACTGTTTTAATTGTAATATGTGAAGCACTGGCAATTTCTTGATTAGAATAGCCTTTAGAAATTAATAACAATATTTCCATTTCACGTTCAGTGAGCATTTCATATAATTCTGCTTTCTTCTTCATTCTATTTCTCATTTTTACTAAAACTTCTGGCTCAAATACAGATTCTCCACGATATGTTTTTCTAACTGCTTCTGCAATATCACTGGCACTTGTCGTTTTTAATATATAACTATCAACCCCTGCATCAAGTGCCCTATATACTTCTTTATCTTCTATAAAGCTTGTTAACATGACTACTTTGATATGAGGCAAATCTTTTTTTATTTGTGTCGTCGCTTCTACACCGTCCATATCATTCATTAACAAATCCATTAAAATTAAATCAGGATTTAACGTATGTGCTTTTTCAATTGCCTCTTTTCCTGATGATCCTTCTCCTACTACTTCAATATCAGATTGAGTAGATAAATAACTTGAAATACCAATTCTAACCATTTCATGATCATCTACAAATAATACTTTAATCGTCATATTAACCCTCCTCTTTCGTTAAAGGTGCTTTTACCTCTATTCTAGTTCCTGAATCTGGTAGAGATACGATATGAAACGTTGCACCTATTTCTAATGCACGTTCTCTCATATTTTTCAATCCATAACTTTGTTCTACTTTTTCATCTACGTTAAAGCCTTTACCATTATCTTGAATTCTTAATAATAAATAATCTTGATGATTAAATAATTCTACTGTCACTTTAGTTCCATTAGAATGTCTTAATGTATTTGAAATTGCCTCTTGTGTAATTCGAAATAGATGATCTTCAATTCCTTTAGGAACTTTAAAATCTTGTATATCATAAATGACTTTCATAGGTACTTTCTTTTGTAAATCAATGACTAAATCTTTAATACCTTCCCCTAATGATTTATCTTTGAGTCCTAAAGGTCGCAAATGTAGTAACAGCGCTCGCATCTCTAATTGAGATTCTTGTATCATTTTCTCAAGTACTGGAATTTGTTGATTAAGAGGTGGTGCTAGTTCTGTTTCTTTTATCGCTGATAGCATCATACTTGCTGCGAAAAGTTGTTGACTTACTGAATCATGTAGTTCCCTTGCTAAACGCTGACGCTCATCTTCTATGATTTTTTTAACTTTAATGTCATTCATATTGTAGTTTTCATTTGTTAAATTTTGAGTTTTAATTCTTAATTTCTGTAATTCTTGATTTAAAGGCACTAACATTTGATAAATATCAATCGTCTCATTATATAGTTCTATGTTTTTGTCATTAATCCCTACCGTTTCACCTTCAATGGCATGTTCAATTTGATTCTTTATCCAATCATTTTGCTGATTTATTTTATAAGCTAATACAGAGCCAACGATAATACAAAGTAAAATAATCACTAAATTAAGAAATAGAAACACAGGTATACCAAATATTTGAGTATAGAACATTCCTTGAAAATATATAATATTTACAAAAACTTTATCTATAAATAAAAACGCAGTTAGCATGCTATACACTAAAATAAGCATGGATCCTATTGCTCTTAAATAGTGATTCATCGATAAATCACCTCAACATCACCAATAAATGTTGATACATATATATTTACACTATAATTTTCTTCTTTAGGTTTTTCTTCTACTTGCACATGATTATTTTCTACTTTATATGCTTCTCCATTTATATAAGCGGTACCATAAAATGCTGCCATGTGAAGATTAATATTATAATTAACTGGAACAATCAGTTGTACTTTACCTAAAATATGTCTAACTACAATCGTATTATTTTCTTTGATGTTTGCTGCTTTTGTCATATCAATATAAATATCTCCAACCCCATGTTGAATTTGCACATCTTCCCATTTATATACATATACTGGAGTACGTTGTTCACCTAGCCAACGTTGTTTAATAAATTGAGGAGAGGTCACTTCTTCTTCCGAGGCCGCAATCTTCAAAGGTTTAAATTTAAAAACTAAGTATCTAATAATGATTATTACTAAAAATATAAATAAAATAATAATCGTATATTTGTTGGATAACAAGGTAAACGCTATGAGTAGTGCTCCTATCCAAAATGCTAATAACCCTCTTACTTTATGAAAGTAAAGGTATCCTACATAAATTAATATACATCCTAATAATAAAATAAATAAATATCCAATTTTTTCAAAAAAGATGTAATAAAAGTTAGCGATAATCATTAGCGCTGTAAAAATAATTAATAATTCAGTAGATATATATTTACGTGACTATGTGTCCCTCCTGATTTTAATTAAGCTACATAACTCATTTGTTCAATTATTGCATATTGTTCTTCTGCAGCAATACGTTCTTTCGTACAACGATGAATATTAGCTTCAATTTTGGCATAATATGCTTCAAATTTATCTAAACGTTGTTTTAATAAATCTATTTCATAATTATGAACTTCCTGAGCATTCTTTATATTATACATATTTATCATATCAATATACTTATTCTCTATTGTAGCAGATAAACCGTCAATTAATGTATTGATTTTTTCTTTTTTATTTTTTAAATATTTTATATATCGTTCCATACTCTGAAGCTTATCATCTAATAATGAACGATAATCATTAATATTATTTTTTATAATTATTTTTAAAAAGTGTTGTAAATATAAATCTAAATAATTCATAGAACCACCTCGTTGTTTACTAAACTTTATTATAAATGAGTGGAAGCTTACTTAGTATAGTCCTAGGAACCATTTTCTTCTCATACTTAAGTACGATTAATTTTAATTAAAAAATAGGACATATGAGTTGAATACCATTAAGAAGAGTGATTTAAGATGGTGTCCATATATTTTAAACATTATTTTACTTCACATGTTCGAATTTAGTTTTTCATTTATCGCTGATACTAACTATTTATTATTTGGTTTGTGTTTTTAAAGTCTGTTCTTTTAGGTGTTTCAGTAAGATGAGTGTTCTGTAATATTGTTCAGTTGATTCATTTTGACTAATTAAGCTATATCTTGGTAGCTTTATTTTTGATTACATGTTTTATGTCCGCTCTTATTTGGAAATTTGGCAAAGTAGAACAACGTTGGTCATAAAAAAGCCTAAGACATCATTGTTGTCTTAGGCTTAGAAATTGTCTTTTTTCACTTATTCAGAAACTTTATGTCCCGGATTCTTTTTTAATATGCTACCAGTTCTTGAAAATACATTTTATCACAAGTTTTTTCAACATCAGAGACTCCAAATTCCAACATAGAAATGTTCTTTATGGAACATCTCTATGTTGGGGAATCATTGTCAGTGTGGGACGACGACATCAAAATGACTTCTTTTCAACTTCATTTTTCTTAATCAATTTTTGTTGTTAAAATCGGGCCATCTTTCGTAACAATGACAGTATGCTCAATTTGGGCCACAAAGCTTTTATCTTTAGTTTCAAATGCCCAGTCATTTTTGCCTTCAGTAACAAATGTTGCTTTAGATGAAATAAAAGGTTCTACTGCAATGACTACGCCTTCTTTTAAAAGCGTCTTATCTTTAGAATCATAATAATTCATAACATGACTTGGCGCTTCATGTAAAGATTGTCCTACACCATGGCCTGTTAAATTTTTAATAACAGTTAAATCATTTTTACGTGCTGTAGCATGTACTGCTTTACCAATATTACTTAGTTTTGTACCTGGTTTTACTTTAGCCATTGCTGCATCAAATGCTTCAAGTGCTACATCACATACTTTTTGTTTTAAAGGGTTATCCGCTTCTCCTACTACAAAAGAAATGCCAGTATCTGCATAATATCCATTTTTTAATGCTGAAACATCTATATTAACTAAGTCCCCTTCACGAATAATACGTTTACCAGGTATTCCATGAGCTACTTCTTCATTAACACTAATACAAGTTTGACCTGGGAATTTTTCATCCTGAATAGGTGCTGAGATTGCACCATGTTCTTCAAATAATTCTTTAGCGATATTGTCTAATTCTTTTGTAGTAATCCCAGGTTTAGTTGCTTCTTGCATTGTATCTCGCACTTTTGCACATATATATCCTATTTCTTTTAACGCTTGTAATTCTTCATCTGTTTTTACAATCATATTATCCCGTTCCTTTTTAAAAAATATTCCACCTTATTATACCAAAAATTTTTTGATATACTAAATAAGAAATGTAATATCTACTGACTTGATGTCTCACTACATCAAACTTGATATTAAACTTATTCTAACATTATAATCATCACGTTCGTTCTTTGAGAGGATTTAACAATATGAATCAATGGTATAAACATATTATAGGCGCTAGAACAATAAAAACGGGTCTAGCTACTTTTCTAACAACTTTATTTTGTTTACTATTAAACTTAACTCCTATATTTGCTATTTTAACAGCAATTGTTTCGATTGAACCAACTGCTAAAGCTTCTTTACGAAAAGGTTATCGTCGACTTCCTGCTACCGTCATAGGTGCATTGTTTGCAGTTATTTTTACTTATATCTTCGGCGATCAATCTCCATTTACTTACACCTTTAGTGCTATTTTTACTATTTTAGCGTGTACAAAATTAAATCTCCAAGTTGGTACAACTGTTGCAGTATTAACTTCAGTTGCTATGATACCTGGTATTCATGAAGCCTATCTTTTTAATTTTTTCTCAAGACTCTTAACAGCTTTAATTGGTCTAGTAACTGCTGGATTAGTAAATTTTTTCGTATTACCGCCTAAATATTATCATCAAATCGAAGAGAACTTAATTCATTCAGAAAATAATTTGTATGAACTATTCGCTTCTAGATGTCATGAATTATTATTAGGAAAATTTGATTCAGATAATAGTAATACATCATTAGCAACCTTATCTGATATGAATAAAAAAACAGATACTTTAATGAATTATCAACGAGATGAATTACGCTATCATAAAAATAACGAAGATAAATGGAAACAATTAAAAGATATGTCAAATAGAGCATATATTGATAGACTTCTTGCTACACATTTATCAAATATTATTTATTTACCAAAAAACGTAAATATTTGTTTTACTACTGAGGAAAAAATGGCAATTATAAAAATTAGTAATAGTATCAACAATATCCCTTTAGATGGAGTTTTTAAAAGAGAATCTAAATCTATATCTACTTTAAAATCTTCAGTCAAAATACTAGAAGAATTCGATAAGAATCAAATTAAGAGTCATGTTATTTATGAAATTTTACTTATCTACAATTTACTAGATAATCGATTTGTTAAAGCATAAAAAAACGTTGGATGAATTGAAATAATTCAAGTCATCCAACGTTTTTATTCTTTTTCTGAACGTTCAATAATAACATATTTCGCCGCTTCTTCTTCAGTGTTATCTAATTGTTTTGGTGTAAATGGAATTCCTTTACGTTCACATGCCTTCTCTAATAAATAATCAGTAAGTTCATGATTTTTCGGTAATATAGGCCCATGTAGGTAAGTTCCTAATAAGTTTTTATAATGTATACCTTCTTTTTTATCATCATCATTATTACCATACCCGGTTACTACATGACCCAGTGTATTGAAATTATGATATGTACGACCACCGTGATTTTCAAAACCTACTATTGTTCCAAATGTATCACTTTTAATTACGATATCCCCTGTTAAACGATCTGTTTTTGATTTTGTATAAAAGTCTAAAATTCCAAGTCCTTCTAACTCAGTACCATCAGGGGTAATATATTTAGTACCTAAAAATTGATATCCACCACAAATGGTTAAACCTGGCATTCCATCTTCTATTGCATCTTTTAATATGGTTTTAATTTTACTTAACTCTTTAGTAGCGATACTTTGTTCTCTATCACTACCCCCACCAATAAAGAAAATATCGCATTTTTCTAATGTAACTCCTTCAGTTTCATTAATTTCGATAACTTTTAAATTAATATTGCGTTTTTTTGCTCTCTGTTTTAAAGCAATAATATTTCCTATATCACTATATAAATTTAATTTGTCCGACATAAAATGAAAAACTGTTAATTCGTACATATCTAACGTCCTCCTGCAAATGAGCGATTAAGTTGTTCTAACATAGGTGAAAGTGACGTATAATTTGGAATCGCTACTGTAAAGCCTGGATAATTCATAGTTAAAGCTGTAGCTTTATAAATATCTTTCTCTAAAATAATTGGAACATCTACTTCAGCTAATTTCAGTCTAAGTTGTAATTCTTCTGCTCTTGTACCCGTTACAATAATTTTTTCTATATTTTGATTACGTAACTTTTCAAAATCCGCATCGTAAATCCAAGATGTATCTCTGCCATCAGCAGCATTATCATTCAGACTGATAACATATACTTTTTTTTCTTTAAGTTGATGTCCGACTGATAGACTCACATTCATGCCAGCAGGATTTTTAGCTAAATTAATCATTGCTTCTTTTTGACCACGCTTAAAGTATTGCATTCGACCATTATTTGAAGTGTATGTTTTAAATCCTTTACGAATTGCATCATTATTTAAGCCTAACTCTTTTAATACTGAATATGCAGCAAGTGCATTA
>ERZ1023200.161-NODE-161-length-7890-cov-5.097511_pt1 | contig 7890 bp, 7 predicted proteins | sample MGYA00380443_ERZ1023200 | MGnify/ENA primary metagenome ERZ1023200 (study PRJEB33173, sample SAMEA4830292) | metagenome | study: EMG produced TPA metagenomics assembly of the PRJEB25223 data set... | reverse complement strand
TGCACTAGGTTCAGCAACAGTCGCAGCGATTGCAACAACAGGTATCGTCTTACCATTATTACAACATTCAGATGCCAATGTGGCACTTGTCGTACTTGCTATTGGCGCAGGTAGCGTTATCTTATCCCATGTTAATGATGCTGGATTTTGGATGTTTAAAGAATATTTCGGATTGACCGTTAAAGAAACATTCTTAACTTGGTCATTACTTGAAACCATCATTTCAGTATCGGGCATCATCTTTATCTTATTCATTAGTTTGTTTGTATAACTTATCAAAGAAGTGAGAGAGAAATCATTGAATTTCAATCTTGCTTCTTATTTTTTATATCATGGAAGAATGCAGTCAATCGCTATGAATGACAATAAAAGAATGATAAACTTACTTATAATATAAAAGACAGAATGCGCAAAGGAGATATTCGAGTTTGAAACAGATAAAGAAAGCCATCATACCTGCGGCTGGTTTAGGGACACGTTTTTTACCAGCGACAAAAGCCATGCCTAAGGAAATGCTTCCTATTTTAGATAAGCCAACGATTCAATATATTGTTGAAGAAGCGGCACGTGCGGGCATTGAAGATATTATTATTGTGACTGGTAAACATAAACGTGCGATTGAAGATCACTTCGATAATCAAAAAGAATTAGAAATGGTCCTTGAAGAAAAAGGTAAAACAGACTTATTAGAAAAAGTACATTATTCTACAGATTTAGCGAATATCTTCTATGTACGCCAAAAAGAACAAAAAGGATTAGGACATGCCATTTATACTGCACGTCAATTCATTGGTAACGAACCGTTTGCAGTATTATTAGGTGATGATATCGTAGAATCTGAAGAGCCAGCAATTAAACAATTAATGAATGTATATGAAGAAACAGGACATTCTGTTATTGGGGTGCAAGAAGTGCCTGAAAATGTGACTCACCGTTATGGCATTATTGATCCATTAGAGAAACAAGGTCGCCGCTATGAGGTGAAACAATTTGTTGAAAAGCCTGAACAAGGTACAGCACCTTCTAATTTAGCGATTATGGGACGTTATATTTTAACGCCAGAAATTTTCGATTATTTAAAAACACAAAAAGAAGGCGCCGGTAATGAGATTCAATTAACCGACGCAATTGAACGTATGAATAGTGCGGTTCCAGTGTATGCATATGACTTTGATGGTGATCGTTATGATGTTGGAGAAAAATTAGGATTCGTTAAAACGACAATAGAATATGCGTTAAAAGATCCTAAAATGAAAGAAGAACTTGTAACTTTTATTAAACATTTAGGATTATAATAATTAAAGTGCCTAAGACATTGAAGAACAAGTGGTTATTCTTCAATCTTCTTAGACACTTCAATCTCATCAAAACTAAACCTAAAAACAGGACACACCCTATTTTCCGCTAAGGCGTGCCCTGATTAGAGAAGATATAAATTGTCGACAAACACTTCTCTAATCATAAATCCTCAACATCCCAGAAAATTTTTTTCTGAGAAACTTTTCCTCAGCGTCTTAGGACTTCTCCTAAGACATTTTTATTATATAATATAAAATTTGAATATCATAGATGTTGCAATAGCAATAATTCGACTAATAATAGCACTTTTCGGGAAAATTATAGTAAAAAGGGGAGATAGTGTATAAAACAGATAGATTTTAGAAATAATAGTGAATACAAATTTTTTTGAAAATAAAAGGAACGATCGATTTACTTAGCGTAGTTAATTGATCGCTCCTTTCTTGATAAATAGTCATAAATAAGTTCGAGGCATTAAAAATTATATAAAATTGTAAATATACAATTTCGCAAATTTTTAAAGCAAAACTTTAAGCATTAGTTATATAGAGAATTATACTCTATATATTTATGTTACTACTAAAAAATGTAACATACAAATAAATAAAATATAATTTTAATACTTTAGATATTCCTTAAAAATTTTTTCACAATCTCTCCCAATCACTTTAATAGGTTCTAAACTATCAAACATATCAAGATAGACAGTTGTTATTAGGGTATTATCTTGTGATAATTCGTCTTTTGGCATTATAAAATAATTGTTTGGTTTTAATTGATTAGTTTCAATTAATTCGCTAAAGGCTAATTGATATAAATATTGTTTAGTTACATCTGCTATACCTGGATTATTTTTAACTTGTTTATCACTTACTTCTAAATTATAGTACTTTGCATCATAGATTGTGAAATTAGGTTTTTCAATATTTAATATATCTAATTTTAATGTGGATTTTTGACATACCTCATTTCCATTTTTAACCAGCCATTTCGGTTTTTCAATATACTCTTTAAGTTTCACAGTAGTATCAATATTTTTTTTAGTATATAATTTCAATTCCTTTAATGATTTATTTAAATGATTTGAATAAGTGTAACTACATACATCTTCCCAAACTAATTCAAAATTAATTGTTCCAAATACTTCAATGTCATTTGGTAGGTTTTTACTTTCGTTTTTTAAAAAAATAAGTAATTCTATTATCAGTTCTTGTTTTTTTGTTATAAATTCGTTTTTTAATGCATATTGAAGGATGTTCACGTAATAGTCGATTTTTGACTTATCATAAGATTCTATTTCATCAATAAAAACAGGAGGAATATTTAAAATCTTTAAAACTGGTGAAATTTTTTTGGAAATAAAGTTCAATATACAAGTTTGAATAGTTCTGACTATATTTAGCGAATCGATATTTTTTTCAATCGCCTGCAAATCTAAATAAATAGGTATATTATTTACGATATACGGTGTATTCATATTTACAGTTTTGTTCCAAAGAACTTGTCCATTGCCATTATTGTTGTATGAATTTCTTTCACTATTAAATAAACCATATGAATAGTAAGTTTTTATAATTTGAATCATTGTTCCCAAATTATTATTAATAATTTCTTCAGATTCAGTGGGGTCAATTAGATTTTGAGACATACGCTTTTTATACTTTGTAATTACTTGCATAATCTGAAAAAATTTTTTTTGATTATTATTATAATCATAATCGATATTTTTTAGACTAATATACTTTGGATAGACAATTATTACATTATTTTTTAAGCTTTGTATTACACCTACAAAGGTAAATTTATACATATTATTTTCTGAGTTATTTAAATCTTTATCTAAATACAAATAATCTTCATACATTTTTCGTGTGGATTTAATTGACTTAGAAGCAATAATTTTACTTTTGAATAATCTAGTAATCAATTTATCAAGTTCAATTTGAGTCATATTATTAAATTTGTTTCTAAGTTCAGCATAAGTATACCAATCGCTTTCTCTAAAAACAGATATTATTTTAAAAACCTCCTAACTAAAAGACGATTCTTCTGAAGTATTTTTTAAAATTTTATCTTCTAGTAATTCGTTAGAAGTGAATATTTTTTCTCCAATAATATCAAATTGTTTTAATATCTCAGAATATCTTAATAATTCTATATCAAATATTTTATTTCTGAAATGTATTCCAATATCTTCAAATAAATACATTAAGACTTTATTTTTAAATTCTTCAGTAAGTTTTTCATTACTCGATTGTAGAATACTTTTAGAAATGAAATAAGGACCTAATAATTTATCTTCAGGTACATTTAATCGTGATAATAAATTGTTAATAAACACTCTTATATCATTCCATGATACTTTTTTATTATTAGGTAAATTTATTGAACAAAAGTTATTAAATATATCTTCCTCATAAGCATTATCTATTGTAAAATATTTAAAACTCCATCTTCTTTTAAATGCTGTATCTAAAGGTAGAACTCCCTGATCAGCACTATTCATTGTAGCCCAAATAAAAAAGTTTTCTGGAAATACTAATCCATATTCAAGAAGATTATCAATTTCTTTACGTCGTTCAGTACTCAATGCATTGTTATTATAAATTCTTTCATTTAAATACAATTGTAAATCCATACTAATATCAATTGGATACTGACTTCTTCCAAAATAATTGCGATCTAATAATTGAAACATTTCTCCAAAGACCGAGGAAACATTTGCTCTATTAATCTCTTCAATAATTAATAAATAATTAGCATAGGGATTTAAAATAGACTCTACTAAAATTCTTATTAGAGAGCCAGGAATATAACGATAATCAATGGGAACATTGGGATCGTTAGTAGGAAAAGGTTTAAAACCTCCTACAAAGTCGTTGTATAGTAAGCTTGGATGGAAAGTTACTCTTTTAATATTTTTTCTATTAAAAATTGAGGCCTCTTCATTTAGTGAATAACTTTTTCCAGTACCAGGAGCACCAAAAAAAATCTGTTGTTTTGGAAAATTAAAATCTGTAAAATTTGTTACACGAGGATATTTAGTTTCTATATCGAATTCTACAACTTTTTGGCGAGTATCAAGAGTCACACTAATGGAATCATCTTTTGTGTTATAATCAAAAAAATCAACAAACCATTGGTTGCCTTCTTCTAAATTAACTTTTCTTCTTATATCAAACTTACCATTATTAATTTTATAAGTAAAAATAATATCAGGATTTTGAGGGATTTTATCTTTACCAACTATATCTTTTACTTCTGAAGATAACTTTATAGCATACCCATCTTTTAGTTTATAATCTTGCATGGTATCTGTAGCATTACCATATTTTTCTAAAACATTTTCTTTTAAAAAGCATTCCCCTGCCTTTTTGCCCAATTGGTAGGATGATTGTGAATTTTTATTAGTAGGTTCCTTAACAATATATTGGTTTTTTGATTCAACTGAAGTAATGGTATGTTTAAAAGTTTCTCTCATAAAAAAGCACCCCTTTATTTGTAAATATGGGTGCATTATATCAAAAATTAATTATGTTGTGTGATTAATTTCTTAATTTGTTGGGCTATAGTTTCAGATAATAAAGGAGGAACGGCATTTCCAACTTGAGTATACTGACTAGTTTTTGAACCTTTAAATACATAATTATCAGGAAAACTTTGAATTCTTGCACTTTCTCTTACAGTAGGTACCCGGTTTTCTTTATAATGAAAATAATTTCTATGTCCACAATCAATAGTATTACTTGGAAGATTGCTATTCATCCGTCTAAAAGCATTATTATAATTTCTTACTTTATAAAGTTCTTCAGGGAGATCTTTTATACCACCACCATCAGGCACCTGAGAAATAATTTCTATAGTTTGTGATGTATGGTTTGTAATTTGATGATTATATACTCCTTCTGAATTATTTCTCATTAATTCTTGGAAAGAATTTATCGCAGGTTTATCGTATTTTATAAATTCATTATTATTGATAGGAGTAGGTAAATCAGACATAGCTTTTTTTGTTGAAACTATATCTTGAAACTCTAATTGGTCAAAATTAAAATAAGTATCATTAAAAATATCTTTTTTTAATCCAATGAAAAAAACTCTTTTACGTGATTGAGGCACTCCATAATCAGAAGCAGTTAATAATTTGAAATTAACATTATAACCTAAGTCACTAAAACGATTTATAATATCATCTTTGTATTTTCCTTTTTGCAAACTTAGAAGACCACTAACGTTTTCTAAAACAAAAAAATGGGGTCTTATTTGATCAACGAATCTTACATACTCAATATATAGTGAATTCCTTGGATCATTAGTGTCGCGAGTTCCCACTAAGCTAAAACCTTGGCAAGGTGGTCCACCTATAATACCTGTAATTTCATTTTTATATTTTTTAATATCATCATTTGAAAAATCATGGATATCAATAGTTGTACCTACAGAGTTTGTATGGTTAAAATTAAAAGTTTCAATTGCATCTTTCCATTTATCTATTGCTAATACAGTATTAAATCCGCTTTTTTCAAATCCTAGACTTAATCCTCCAGCACCAGAAAACAAATCTATAATTTTCAATTTTTATTCCTCACTTTTTATATTAATTGTGTTAAGTAATTCAGTAGCTATACATTGTGCTAATATAGGAGGAACCGCATTACCAACTTGTCTATATTGTTGGGTTTTGGTTCCAAAAAAAATAAATGAATCTTTAAATCCTTGAATTCTAGCTGATTCCCTCACAGTTGGAACTCGGTTAAAGATAGGGTGGAAATAATTCATGTGACCAGTATCTATCGTTATAGAGGGTTTAGAATAATCTAATCTTTTATAAGCAGATGAATGTCTATTATTTCTTTGAGTATCCCATAGTTCAGTAGGAACATCTTTCCAGTTTCCACCTTGAGGAACGTGCTTAATTCTTTCAACCACTTTATTATTATGAATTGAAGGTTCATGATTTTCTATTAAAAACGAAGTAGGATCAAAATAATATTCTTGAAGAGGGGTTCTTTCAAGTCCAAGTAATGTGTTAGAATGAACATCATTTTCAATTGATTCTAAATCACCAATTGCATCATATACTGTGGTGTTCTTGAAAAGAGGCTGGATGTTAGAAAAATCAAAAGTTTTTTTGAAATCCTCTCTTATACCTATAAAAAACGCTCTACGTCTTATTTCGGGAACCCCATATATTTCGGATGATAATACTTCAACAGATACCTTATAACCATATTTTGCAGTTATTTCTAATATTTTGTTTTTCGCATATCCTTTATCTCTAGTTAATATACCTGGAACATTTTCTATCACGAAAAATTTCGGTTTAATTAATTCGATAAATCTTAAATACTCAAAAAACAACACGTTTCTTGGATCATCTTCATCTTTAATATATCTATTAGCTGAACTAAAGCCTTGACAAGGTGGACCACCTATTATGCCATCTATGTGAGATAAGTCATTTTTAATTATTTCATTCGATATTTCGCTAATATCTCCTGAAAAGTGAAAAGAGGTTTCAAAATTCTTAGTATGTGTTTCCATAGCTTTATTATCCCATTCGACACCACCATATATTTCAAATCCAGCATTTTGAAATCCCAAGCTTAGCCCACCTGCTCCACAAAATAAATCTAATACTTTATAACTCACGATGTTTCTCCTTTTCATTTTCACAAGTAATAATATCTGAAATATTACAATCTAAAGCCTCACAAATTTTTATCAAACTAGAAGTTGTGACGTTTTGATTTTTCTTTAATTTATAAAGTGTACTTTTTCCAATTTTAGCTTTCTTTACTAAATCTGAAGTGTTCATATTTTTATCAATTAATAGTTTCCATAGTGGTTTATAACTTATTTTTTTAGTCATATATAAATATCTCCATTATTTCAACGAATGTATGTTCGATATTTAATTTTAACTTAAAATAGTCCATAACGCAATGAAAAGTTTGATTTATGGAAATTATATAAATTTATTATTAAATTAAACTTATATTTTTATAAGGTGACTTTTTAGAGAAAAGAATTAAAACTTGTTAATCTCTTAACATACTTATCATTTAAATTCAACTTACATGTGAAAAAATGAACAAACAAATTTTTAAATTATTGAACTATTTGTGAAAATCATCACATATCCCTTTTAAAATAAAAAAAAGCGTGTATGATAAGAATTGTAAGGAATAAGTAATTGGAGTGATACTAATGAGAAAGGTAATAGAAGGCGTTATTTTTTCTGAAGAAGGTAGCTACGATATTTATTTAAAAACAGGCGTAAACCAAGGATTAATTAGTGATATAAAAGATGGATATATGACAATTGATTCAATGTCTTATTTAGATGCTGAACGTTTATACTTCTATGGTCTCGAACGTAAAACACTAGTTACAAATTAAAATACAGAATTGAATGACCTCCTATAACATTCATGAACGTATAATATCATGCCCTCGTTGGTGAGCAATCGAGGGCATACCCTAAATATACCCCCAATCATTTTTGGATAATGTGTTAAAACCCACATCTCACTGGCACTGAACCCTTAAAATGGGAACTTAATAAAAACACTATGTTCTAGGCTGCTA
>ERZ1023200.159-NODE-159-length-7979-cov-20.817264_pt1 | contig 7979 bp, 7 predicted proteins | sample MGYA00380443_ERZ1023200 | MGnify/ENA primary metagenome ERZ1023200 (study PRJEB33173, sample SAMEA4830292) | metagenome | study: EMG produced TPA metagenomics assembly of the PRJEB25223 data set... | reverse complement strand
CTAACAGCGTTAATCTATTTTTTAAACTTAACGCAGCTTTTTTCACATTTCACACCTTCACTCAATTTAATTGCAAATTCTGTATTGTTTCATGTCACGAAAAGGACAACGCGCGACTATAGGTATCAACTATTTCCACAAGTTTTATTGGTGTTTTTATTATTCATCGATACGCTTCATTTTTATCTCTCCAACACAAAAAAGAAGCTAAGCAACTTATGTTGCCTAACTCCTCTATACTATCCATATTTTACTATTATCCATATTTCATTGCATTATCTAATGTTGGCTTCTATTTTTTCAATATTTCTACCGTCAATGACGTCACTCATGCGATTTGTTTGTAATTTTTTATTAAGTTCAAACGTATAATAGCCGCCATCTTTCATTATCACTTTTATCTTACTATCTTTAGGAAACTTTTTATACAGATCAAAATTTTGAATTAAATACTGTCTCAATTTAAAGTCGAGTTCTTTAAGTGAAATCTCTTCTTTATAAATGTAGTGTCTTTTAACATGCGTATAAACACCTACGTCTACTTCTTTTTTAATAACGAATCTAGGGGCGTTTAAGTAATCATAGTAAGCGCCTTGATTTTTCTTAGTGACACCACCATATGAAAACACTGTGCCGTTGCGATTTTCTGCTTCTTTAACTACAAATATATCTAAACCTGGATTTTTACGTGTTTTAAGTCTCTCTATATCTTTACCAAAAATTTGTATTCTAGTGAACTTTTGATGTTTATCAAAGATTAGGTAATGCTTGCCACCTTTGCTATAACGATAACCAGTAACATTTTTAAGTTCCTTACTTGCGCCACTATAGTAATCTCTTAAGTCAAAGATATCTTTTGTCACATTTTCATATTTTGCTTCATGTTCACTCGCATTTACAGTTTGATGCAATGACGTTATTGTTCCTGTTGCTAAAATACCTAATGCTAAACTTGCTTTCGCAATTGCTGCCATTTTCATAGTTGTATGCTCCATTCGTAATTATTAGATTTGTTCGCTTACGTCTATTGAATCATACAGCTTTATTATAATTGGCGTATTTGACCTTTCACATTAAACCATGTTTAATAATCATTGAATCATTATTAAGTAAATTAAGGAATCTATAATGTTCGTTAAATAAAACTGATCCCGTTGTGCTTCACACCCGATAGATAGGGATTTACAGATAAATTCAGGTCTCTTCCACGTCATATTTGGACCCATTGAAAATTCGGGTTCTCAAATCATCGAACATAACAAAAGAAGCTAAGCAACATGTAGGCCGTTGTCACTTAACTTCTTGTTTTTCCGATGACAGCTTCTATTTAGAGAATGTCATGATTATTTTATATTCACTTCAATGTTATCAATATTAGTGCCATCTATGACGTCTGCCATGCGATTTTCTTGTAATTTTTTGTGTAATTCAAACGTGTACTTTCCACCGTTTTTCATTTTAATAACAATTTTACCTGAACCAACGTTACCGTACAGATTATGATTTTCAATAAGTTGTTTTCTCAATTTAAAATCAAGTTCTTTCAAGGAAATCTGCTCTTTAGTAATCTTGAATTCTGAAACATCATGAGAGATTGTACCTTTATTATCTTCTTTAGTAATTCTTACTCCTGCTTTGTGATCAACTTTTTTACTATTACTCTTTGTGATACCACCGACAGAATATTTTTCGAGATTGTAATTATTTTCTTCTAAAACGACAAATACATCGACATTCCTATGTACTCCTTCACCATATTTTTTATCATCTTTACCAACTAAAGCAATTTTATATATGAAATAATCTGGGACAACATTCATAAATCTTATTGTCGTCCATTTTTTTAAAATAATACCAATCTCATTTTTAAATTCTAAACTTGGTTTCGTATAATACGCTCTTAAATCTTTAAATTTAGGATTTATTTCTGTTGGTACTTGTTTTGTGGTTGGCGATTGTGGTGTTTCCACTTTAGTTGAAGGCGGTGTTGTCGCATTTGGTGTTTGTTGCGGTGTTTCCACTTTAGTTGAAGATGGTGTTGTCGCGTTTGCTGCTTGTTGCGGTGCTTCCACTTTAGTTGAAGATGGTGTTGTTGCATTTGCTACTTGTTGCGGTGCTTCTATTTTAGTTGAGGATGGTGTTGTCGCGTTTGCTGCTTGCGTTGTCGTTGTGATTACACCAGTTGTTAAAAGGCCTAGTGCTAAACTTGTTTTAGCAATCGTTGTTATTTTCATAGTTGTATGCTCCATTCGTAATTATTAGATTTGTTCGATTACATTCATTGAATCATACAGCTTTATTATAGATGGCGTATTGCTCCATTCACATTAAACCTTGTTTAACTATATTTGAATCATCGTTAAGTAAATTAAGAAATCCATAATGTTCGTTAAATAAAACTGATTTTGATGTGATTCAACACTTGGCACGTTTGAGGTTTCGTCACTTTTAAGACATAGAAATGCCACTTTTACAAACAAATGAATATTCGTCTTTTTACATCATTGCGCATAATAAAAGAAGCTAAGCAACATGTAAACCGTTGTCACTTAACTTCTTGTGTTACCGATGTCAGCTTCTATTTAGAGAACGTCATGATTATTTTATATTCACTTCAATTTTATCAATGTTTGTACCTTCTATGACATCTGCCATACGATGCTCTTGCAGTTTTTTGTGTAATTCAAACGTATACTTCCCACCGTTTTTCATTTTAATAACGATTGTTCCTGAACCCATGTTACCGTAAAGATTATGTTTTTCAATAAGTTGTTTTCTCAATTTAAAATCAAGCTCTTTCAAGGAAATCTCTTCCTTAGTAATCATGTATTCTGAAACATCGCGTGAAATCATACCTTGATTATCTTTTTTAGTAATGCTTAATTCTGCTTTGTGATTAACTTTTTTACTATTAGTCTTCGTGATGCCACCGACAGAATATTTTTTCAATTGATATTTATTGTCTTCTAAAACGATAAATACATCGATATTATCGTAAGGTCCATCTTTATATTTTTTCTCATCTTTTCCAACTAAAGCTATTTTATAGATGAACCTATTTGGAATAACATTCATAAACCTAACCGTCGTCCATGGTTTGAGCATAAATCCAAACTGCTTTTCAAATTCAAAACTCGGTTTCGTATAATACGCTCTTAAATCTTCATATTTAGGAGTTATATCTGTTTGTGCTTGTTTTATGGTTGGAGATTGTGGTGTGTCTGATTTAGTAGATTTCATTGGTTGTGGCGTGTTTGTTGATGGAGGTGTTGTCACTTTAGTTTTCAGCGTTGTGGATTCGGTTGTCGTTTGTGATTGTTCTTGTTTAGGCGCTGGCGTTGCTGATATATTAAGCGATTTCTGCGCTACTTGTTTAGGTTGTGATATTTTTTCTATTTTGGAAATTGAAGTTTTTTCCTCATTAGTATTTGGTGCCTTTTCGAGTTTAGCAGTGCGTTCTTGTCCTGTGTTAGCTGCTTGTGTTGTTGCTGAATTTGCACCTGTTGTTATGTTTATCATTGCTAATCGCTCTGCTTTAAGCCTTGGTACTTTGTCAACTTTAGTTGATTGTATTTTTTCTGCTTTGACCGATTGCGTCGTTACTGTAATTGCGCCTGTTGTTAAAAACCCTAGTGCTAAACTGGTTTTAGCAATTGTTCTCATTTTCATAATTGTATGCTCCAATCTATATTATATTCGATTGTCTTTTTACGTAATTTGAATCATACAACATCATTATAGATGGCGTTCTAAGATAATCACATTAAACCCCTTTTAACAATTATTGAAGTATTATTAAGTAATTTAAGCAAAAAATAATGAGTGAGTATGAGATTAATATAGCGTTTCTATGTGCCTTTGAAATAATTTTTAAGCATTAAAAAGAAGTTAAGCAACGTTTGATCGTCACTTAACCTCTCTATTTCAATTTCAACTTATTTCGTCATCAAGTATATGTGTTATGCTTTTATAACTTTGATTTCAATTCTATCAATATCTGTGACATTGATAACATCGGACATACGGTCTTCTTGTAACTTTTTATCCAATTCAAATGTATACTTTCCATAGTATTTCTTTTTGACTGTAATTTTTCCTGTACTCATTTCACCGTAAAGACCATAATTATCAATAAGGTATTTTCTTAATTTAAAATCAATCTCTTTCAATGACATCGCTTCTTTATCTATTTTAAATGGGAAAAAGTCATAATCATATTCACCAGTATGATCTTCTTTAATAACTCTTGCTTCTGCTATTAGGTCGACAGCTTTATCGTTTGCACTCGTGATACCCCCAATAGAGTACTTTGCACCTTCAAATCTCTTATCCTCATTAACGTAAAATATATTAAGATTACGATGTACACCCGTATGATAATGTTGCTTATCTTTGCCAATTAAAGCAATATTATTAACAGAATTACCATCTATGATATTCATAAATTTAATACTTGGTTGAATGAAACTGATATAACCTGTCACATTTTTATATTCAATACTAGGTTGATTATAATAAGCTTTTAATTTTTTGCTATTTTCACTTATTACAATAGGTTTCTTTTCGGCATGAACTGGTTTTTCCGTTGTAGTGTTTACACCTGTTGCTAATATTCCTAATAACAAACTTATTTTTGCAATATTTTTCATTTTCATAGTTGTATGCTCCAATCTATTATAATTAGATTGTTTTATTACGTAATTTGAATCATACACCCATATTATAGGAGCTGTATTCGGATATTCACATTAACCTGTTTTTAACTATTCATAAAATATGATTAAGCTATTTAAGCAAAAGATAATGCGTGGTGCGACTGTTTGTGTGAGTTTTGTAACTTTTCCCCTCAAAAAAAGAAGCTAAGCAACAGTACGTCGCTTAACTTCCATATATTTCCATAACAAGCACTATTCAACATAGCGCTTTGTTGTTAGAAAGTATTATTTCATTTCTACTAGAATTTTTTGTATTTGTCTGCCATCGATAGACTCGCCCATACGTTCTTTTTCAAGTTTTTGACTTAAATCGATTGTATGTGTTGTGCCATCATTCATTGTAATTGTAATTTGACCTTGTTTAAGACCATTTGAATACAAGCCGTGTTGTTTAATCGCACGTTCTCTTAATCTATAATCAAGTTCTTTTAATGAGATGTCTTCTTTAAATATTAAATGATAACCTTTATAAAGATCTTCACTATCATTTTTAATTTCTAAAATTGGTGTATTAATTTGATCAAAATATGATTGTCTATTAGTTTTTGTTACGCCACCAATTGAATGATTATCAGCTTGTCTACCGTATCCTTCTCTAACGACAAATACATCTAAACCTGAGTTATCCCCATCATTCAATTTATCTTTATCAGGACCAACTAATGAAACCTTATTAAATTGACCTCTGTCTATGAACTCGAAGAAGCTTCCTTTTTCATCAGTATATTTAAACCCAGTTACTTTTTTATGTTCAAAACTTGGTCCACTATAATAAAGTTTTAAATCAGCCTCGCTTTGTTGTTTAACTTCTGTTTTCGCTTGTACTGATTGTACATTCGATGTAATTACACCTGTTGCTAACATTCCCAATGCTAAACTTGCTTTTGCTATCGCTTTAAATTTCATAATTTTTAGCCCCAATCTATTTAAATTTGATTTTTCAATTACGTAATATGAACAATCTACCTACATTATATTGAGGCGCTATCCCCTTTCAAATTAAACCTCATTTAACTAAACTTGAATCATTGTTAAGGTAATTAATAAAATGCTAACTGTTATTAATCAATTCTTATCCGTCGAGACTCTTTTTTATACAAATCACACTTTATACCATTTTTATTTTAAAAACTGTAAAACTTTCAGACACAAAACAGACATCATATTGTCGTAGTACCTGATTAAAATTTTCAAAGATATTAGTGATACACATCAACTAAAACGCGTCATTATGGCATTTTCAACATTAATAATATTTACGTATTTACTATACACGTCGACAATAAATACAGATTAGAATTTTTTATAAAATCAAATGTTTTGAAAACCATCAAATAAGTATTATGTTATGTATATAAAGATTAGGAGATGAAGTGAATGAATATTATGTTAACAGGTGCTACAGGTCATTTAGGCACACATATTACAAATCAAGCCATTGCAAATCACATAGATCATTTTCACATTGGTGTTAGAAATGTTGAGAAAGTTCCAGAAGATTGGCGTGGAAAAGTTTCTGTTCGACAATTAGATTATTTTAATCCCGAAAGTATGGTAGAAGCATTTAAAGGAATGGATACCATTGTATTTATTCCTAGTATTATTCACCCATCATTCAAACGTATTCCTGAAGTGGAAAATTTAGTATATGCGGCAAAGCAAAGTGGCGTTGCACATATCATTTTCATAGGTTATTACGCAGATCAGCATAATAATCCATTCCATATGAGTCCTTATTTTGGTTATGCAGCACGTCTATTGGCAACAAGTGGCATTGACTATACCTATGTAAGAATGGCAATGTACATGGATCCACTTAAACCATATTTACCAGAATTGATGAATATGCATAAACTGATTTATCCAGCTGGTGATGGTCGTATTAATTATATTACTAGAAATGATATTGCTAGAGGTGTCATTGCTATTATTAAAAATCCAGATACTTGGGGCAAACGCTATTTATTATCAGGCTACAGTTATGATATGAAAGAACTTGCTGCAATTTTATCTGAGGCATCAGGCACAGAAATTAAATATGAACCCGTTTCATTAGAGACATTTGCAGAAATGTACGATGAACCTAAAGGCTTTGGTGCATTATTGGCATCAATGTACGACGCAGGAGCAAGAGGACTATTAGACCAAGAATCCAATGATTTCCAACAATTAGTCAATGATCAACCACAGACACTGCAATCATTTTTACAAGAAAATATTTAATAATAAAGGAGCGTTACAGTGAATATCATCTCAACAATTTTAATCATATTTGTGGCATTAGAGTTTTTCTATATTATGTACCTTGAAACGATTGCTACAACTTCCAAAAAGACTAGCGAGACATTTAATATAAGCGTCGATAAATTGAAAGACAAAAATATTAACCTACTTTTGAAGAACCAAGGCGTATATAACGGTTTAATCGGAATTTTGCTAATATACGGTTTGTTTATCAGCAGTAATCCAAAAGAAATATGCGCAGCTATTTTAGTGTATATCATTGGCGTTGCTATTTATGGTGGCCTTTCAAGCAATATTAGTATCTTTTTCAAACAAGGCACATTGCCAGTATTGGCACTCATATCAATGCTTTGGTAAGTATTGGTGTTTGGGGGTTTGGAGATGTAGTCGGAGGTTTGGAGGATTTGAGCGAATTGTGTGTGGACTTTAGACTCAGAGTATTTCATCCTAATTATTTCAAGCAGAGGTGACAGTAGCGTTGCCTCTGTTTCCTTATAGAAAAATTATTTAATGAAGTAAACCCATATCTGATTTAATTTTTAGCTGATAAATACTCCATATATTAGAATGGCTACTTTATCTATTGCATCAATCCTTTAAAACAAAAAACCCATGATTTCGAAATTCCCGTATGGTGGGGTTCCTACTCTCATGGATCTGTTAAATAAATTATCACTATAAGCTTATTATTTCAATATTATTAACAATATATGTAGTCGTAAAAGGAAAGAGGACATGAGAACTTCGGTGTTGATTGGCATTACATAACGCTTCCAAACATATTATTTGGTAACAATAAGAAACTATTTACACATCCTGTTTTGTATAGTAAAATTATTTTATAAGATTTAAATCCAATTGTACAAGGAGTGAATATCATGGTACCAGAAGAAAAAGGTTCTATTACTTTGTCAAAAGAAGCTGCTATCATATTTGCAACCGCAAAATTCAAACCATTTAAGAACAGAATTAAAAATAACCCACAAAAAACAAATCCATTTCTTAAATTACATGAAAACA
>ERZ1023200.156-NODE-156-length-8083-cov-4.806054_pt1 | contig 8083 bp, 7 predicted proteins | sample MGYA00380443_ERZ1023200 | MGnify/ENA primary metagenome ERZ1023200 (study PRJEB33173, sample SAMEA4830292) | metagenome | study: EMG produced TPA metagenomics assembly of the PRJEB25223 data set... | reverse complement strand
GCTATTGGTGAAGCATTAATCGATTTTATTCCAAATAGAACAAATATTGAACTTAAAGATGTAACGCAATTTAGTCGACAAGTTGGCGGGGCACCTGCTAATGTGGCAAGTGTGGCTAAAAAATTAGGTAGTAGTACAGAAATGGTTACACAACTAGGTAATGACGCTTTTGGAGATATTATTATAGAGACGTTAGAAAAAATAGGCGTTGGTACAACATATATTAAACGAACAAATACAGCTAATACTGCACTCGCTTTCGTTAGTTTAAAAGAAAATGGAGAACGAGATTTTTCTTTTTATCGTAAACCATCAGCTGACATGCTTTATCATGCTTCGAATTTAGATGAAATCAATGTTTCTAATCAAGATGTTCTACATTTTTGTTCTGTTGATTTAATTGAATGTGATATGAAAAATGCACATCTTGCTATGATTGAAAAATTTGAAGCGGCTCATGGGATGATAGTATTTGATCCAAATGTTAGATTACCACTATGGGATAGCGCAGAAGCATGTAAAGTGACTATTCAATCATTTCTTCCCAAAGCAAATATTATTAAAATTTCAGATGAAGAAATTGAATTTGTTACTGGAATAAGTGATGAACATAAAGCGATTCAATCTTTATTTAAAGGAAATGTTGAAGTAGTTATCTATACACAAGGAGACAAAGGAGCAACAGCTTATTTAAAAGATGGGACAATTATTCATCATCAAGGGTATAAAGTTGAAGCTGTTGACACTACTGGTGCTGGAGACGCGTTTATTGGTGCAGTCATTAATAGAATTTTAAATACAGAATTAACAGACATTACTTCTCTATTTAAAGGAAAAGGGGAAGAAATTTTAAAATTTAGTAATTTAGTAGCTGCAAAAGTAACTACTAAGTATGGCGCTATCGAAAGTATTCCAAGTTTAGAAGAAGTTATTGAAGAACTTTAAAAAAGAGATTAAGAAACCCCTTCAGATATTAAAATAAAGGGGTTTTAATATTATATCTTTTTAACATTACGTACAGAGGCATAGCAATGCTCACCGTTTCTGAAAGTTACAATTCGTTCTTTAGAATCGACTGAATCGATATTATGGCGATTTACAACAAAACTATTGTGACATCTGAAAAAACGATCATCGAGTTGTGCTAATTCTTTAAGATTTCCGTAGAATTCAATCTGACGGTTATCAAGATGCGCAATTAAACGATGGGATTTTGTAGACGATTCAAAGAACATGACATCATCATATTGTACATATATTGAATTGCTACCACGCTTTAATTCAATTGTCTCAACATTACTTTCTTTTGAAAGTAATTTTAAACGTGTATGAGCAGTTTCAATACAATCTATTATTCGCGTTTTAAGTTGATTAGGATCATCTTTAAAAATAAAATCCATTGCAGATACCTTATAGACAAATGTTAGGTAAGTGAGTTCACTATGACTTGTAACAAAGATGATATTCCCAATAGGATCATACTTTCGAATTTCACTTCCAAGTTTAATACCGTTAATATCAGCTTCTAATTGTATATCTAAAAAATAACATCCAACATCATTCATTTCTTTTGACTGTTCAATAATTTCATAAGGATCATCTGTCGCTAACGCTATTTCCATCGGTTTTTCTTCAATCATTATATAGTTATTAATAATTGAAACCATATTTTCACGTTGTTTCACATCGTCTTCACAAATGAATATTTTCATTTTTTCACATCCTTATGGCATATTATTTATAATTTCTACTTTTTGAACGAAGTAGCCATTTTCTATAGTAGTATCAAGTAACACGTTTTCAGTAGTATCAGTAATGTCTTTTAAAGTCGTTAGACCAAGTCCTCTGTTATCTCCTTTAGTTGAAAAGGAATCTTGAAATAATTCATGGATTTTCGGCATATCTTCTTTACATTTATTCATAACAATAAACATGACTGACGTTTCGACATTGATGAATGCAATTCTAATTAAGGCATCTTCTAATTCTTCTGAAGCCTCAATAGCGTTATCAATGATAATCCCAATGATACGGCTTAAATCAACTGTATTCATCTCAATATGATCAATTAACTCTGGCACTTCAATACTAATAGGTATATTTTTTTCTTGAGCTTGTAAAATTTTAGTTGTTACTAATCCTTTAATAGCACGCACTTTTAAATTATCCGTACCATTAATTTTGATTGAGTTCATTTGAAGGTTATCTTTCATAGGAACAATATTGTCATTAAAATATGTCTTTAAACCATCCATATCATTTTCTCTTATGTATTCTGACATTGTAGTAAGAATATTGACGTAATCATGTCTAAACTTACGCATTTCATTATTAATCGATTCTATTTGTAGTGTGTATTCATAATACGTTTCAATTTCTTCCAAACTTTGCTTATAACGCATTTCTCTTAATGTGTTTATCGATATTAATATAATAACAATGGCGAAAAAGAGAAGTATACTAATAAAAATTAAAGCATAACCTTTTAAAGTTGTTCCACTACTCTTAGGTATTTGAGAATACGTAGAAAGTATCATAAATGATGAAACTAATACTATAGAAATAACAAGTAAATAAGTTTTGTTAATTGCTAAATAAGATTTTTTAAGTCTTTTAAACAGAAATTTAAAAGAATAACCTAGGATAATAGAAATAAATGAAAAAAATATAGTATAAGAAATAGCAACTAAAATAGTATTACTAATATAGAATCGCAAGAAAATTGATATAAAAAAACCTATAAAGTTACTTAAAAACATTAAGATTGCACTACTTAGGACAGCTAAAATAGAATATAACTTTACTTTTAAATATAAAAATATTACACAACTAATAAGTAAAAATAATAATAGAAAACTGCCAAAAAAGTAATACAAAAAAGCAGAAGGGATTATAATCGCAAAAATGATTAAATAATCCCTTAAATTATATTTAATATCTAAAATAATTTTTGCAATTAAAAATAAAAGAAAACTTTGAAAAAAAGGCAAAGCTAAGTTTTCAAACAAATTCATAAGTCACACACTTTCTGACAAATACTATCTTTCTAAATTTGTTAACTCTTCAGGAACTTCTGATTCATCGAAATATCCATAGCATGTTGAATAAGTGGCAAGTGTACCAACAGTTTCTAAGATTAATGAGAATAATTTAATAAATAATTGAGTAATAAATGTCATAATTAATAATCCTCCCTAGGAAAAAAGAATGGTAATAGTGTTGTACTTTCAAGTATCATACCTAATAAAATTAATTGTTTATATGGCTCTGGTACTATAATAGAAATAATGATTAAAACCACTACTAAAATAATAGACTTTATTTTTTTGCGAGGTTTTAGTCGTTCGGGTATGGGTTGTTTCTTAGTGGCAGCTGGTGCATAAATAATAATCAGTAATAATGCAATACCACTAACACTATACATGATACCCATATTAATATGATAGTAAGCAATGAGCCATGGTAAACCAACAAATAAAATTAAATTTTGAATATGGCATAGCAAAGTAGACTTTGCATGCGCTCCGTGTGCATTGTGTCGAATTAAAAAATAACTAATGTGTGTGATTAAAGTATACAAAAATGTATGGAATATGAGCGCAGCACCATATGTCACAATTGTTTTAGCAATATTACTAACAACCACTTGCATGCCTAATCGTACTTTTAAGAATTGGATATGATCAAGGTTGTTTTTCTCTTGTAAATAAGATGCAAAGTGCTCAATTTTATCATCAATTGCTTTCAATATTGTGCCACTCTCCTTGACTATATTATACAATTTTGTGCAATTAGTCTGTAAAATAATGCTTAACTGTTAAAATTTAATACTTAACTGTAAAAGTAATTCGATAACTCATATTTTACCATATAAAAATAAACAGTTTAGTAGAAAAAGATGCAAGTTAAGAAATTTTTAATAACTTAAATGAATGTTATGTTTTAATATACTCATATCACATTAAAGTGATATAAACTTAATAATCTTAGTCTTTAAATTGTTAGTCTTTGTTTTATTCGAATAAATCTTTTTTTGATTTTGTTAGTAGTTGCGAAATTAAAAGTTGATTTATCGATGAGTTGTAAGGAATGTTTGTGTAGTTTGACTATGTATTTGTAATGATCGAGACCAATGGGTTATTCGATAATATCGATTTTCATAGTAAAATATTTCATTTATTTATTTCTTCGTGTAGTTCCATTCATTAATAAGCTATCCCAACTTATTGATGAGAAATGCATAAGACTCGCTGAAGTGTTAACTCAGTAGAAAATAATTAACTTAGCTATTCTGAATAGAAGGTAATTATTTTCAATATGCAAGCTATCATAACATTGTTATGCAATGTAATTTTTCATAATTAATAACATCCCCAAAAGATTGAAAAATAACTGTAAAACATTCCCTTAAGTAAAAGTCGTGAGTCTCTCCCAAGCTCACGACTTTTTTTATTTATATAAATGAGGTTTTAAATTTCTAAAGATTGGAATAGCATCTCTTTGGCGTGATACTTCTTGAATGTTGATATCAACTGAAATAGTAGCTTCTTCTCTGTTTAACTCAACAAGAATATCTCCATTAGGATTGATAACCATTGAATGTCCAGCGTATTCAGTATTTCCATCATGACCTGTGCCATTACATGCGACGATGAAAATATCATTTTCTATCGCTCTAGCTTGAAGTAAGCTTCTCCAATGATTAAGGCGAGATGTTGGCCATTCGGCGACATAAAATGCGATTTGAGCACCTTCTCTAGAGGGATATCTTAGTAATTCAGGAAATCTTAAGTCATAGCATATAATTTGAGTGGCGAGAGCACCTGATGATAAAGCAAATGGTTCTGGAACTGTTTTTCCATCTTCTAAAAATTCTGGTTCATTTAGCATTGGAACTAAATGAACTTTATCATATTTGTTAATACGACGACCTTCTTTAGAAACAGTAAAAGCAGTATTATAAACTTTATTATTTCGTTTGTTTGAAACAGATCCTGCGACGATATCAACTTGATATGTTTGAGCAAGATTCGAAATGAAAGGAAAACTACGTGATAATGCTTGATCTGCTTTTTCATTTAATTCTTCTAAAGCATAGCCATTGTTCCACATTTCTGGTAACACAACAACTTCAGTATCAGCATCTAATTGAGTATTAAACCATTCTGAAATTTTTTGTTCATTTTTCTCAACATTTCCATATTCGACATAAAATTGGAATATTTGTATTTTCACTTTAACCACTCCTCAACCTGCTTAATAATTTCAATTTACTAAATTTAGCTATGAAAAGCAAAATGAAGCACATTACAATTAAGGTAAAATGACTTAATTGAAATATACTTTATTGATAAGTTTAAATTTATTATTTTTTAATAATAAATCGTTGATCAGTAGGGTGAATTTCTTTTTCACCAGCTTGTTCTTCAATATCACCAAATGGCATTTGTGCTACAAGTTTCCATGATGCTGGAATATCAAATGTTTGTGCTGTAATTTGATCAACTAGTGGATTATAGTGTTGTAACGATGCACCGATACCTTTTGAACTTAGTGCAGTCCAAATGGCGTATTGATACATAGCATTTGTTTGAACAGCCCAGTTAGCAAAATTATCAGCATATGATGGCATTTGTTCTTGTAATGATTTTATAACATCTTCATCTTCAAAATATAAAATAGTTCCGTAGGCATGCTCGAAACCATTAATTCTTTGATTTGTAGGTTCAAAGTCGCGATCTGGTCCCATTACATCTTTGAGTACAGTTTTAGCATTTTCCCAGAATTTAATATGTTGATCATTAAGTAATAAAACGATACGTGTTGATTGTGAATTAAAAGCTGAAGGCATATATTTTACAATATGTTCAATCATTTCCTCTAATTCTTCATCACTAATAGAAATAGATGTTTTAGTTTTATAAATTGTACGTCTGTTTTCAATTTCAGTTAAAAATGGTTTTGTGTTTTCTTTATCAAATAGTCCCATCAAATAATCCCATCAAATAATCTCCTTTTTTTAATATACTTTCAGTATAAAATTTATACTGGAATAAGTAAATTATTATATAACAAAAAATTTCATAAACATTAATGTTCTTTATCAATTTGTTTATATGCATGCATGATATGTTTTTATTCTTTATACTAAAACTGTTGAAAATAAGAGGAGGTCTCAGAATGATAAAACAAAACGTTATTCGAACAAGTCTTATTTTTGCTATAAGTGCAACTATATTCAGTCACTATAGTTATGCTGAAACCTCTTCTAATATAGAGAGTGAAGACGTAGATCAGAAAGTAAACCTACAAAAAACTTCTGACACTCAGCATTCTAAAATTGAACTAAGTAATGAAAATCAAAACATAAAAGAATTTAATCATACCAACGATGAAACTAGCAACACAGAAGAATCACAACAAGAAAGTAACGAAACTAACAGTAAGGAAGAATCAAAAACAGAAGAATCACAACAAGAAAGCAACGAAACTAACAGTAAGGAAGAATCAACAGCAGAGGGATCACAAGAAGAAAGCGAAGAGCCTAATAGTACAAAAGAATCAATAGCAGAAGAGTCACAACAAAAAAGTAATGAAACTAATGGCCCTGAAGAACCAAAAACAGAGAAAGCACATGAAGCGGACAAGAAAACTGATAGCATAGAAGAACCAAAAAAAGAAAAAGTTAATGATAAGAATCAACAAAAGAGTGGAATAGAACATATCCATAAAAATAACACGTCATCTTCTAAAGAAAAAAATCATAATAAATATAAAACAACACAAAAAAGTAAAAATGATGATTCAACTATTTTTAAGCAAGAAGAACATCAAAATGTAATGTCTAAATCAATGAAGTCGAAACAAAATCAAATCATACAACCATATAACGATAATACTTCATCCAATGTTTACTCAAACACTAATTATCAAAAGGGTAAGTCTCAAAATAGTGTTTCAAAAACAATGTTTAACCAATTATTTTCACGACAACTAGTTGAAAACAATCATAATAACTTTGAACCAACACATTTAAAGCAAAATAATCTATATTTTCAAAGTGATAGAAGAAAAGAATCCACTTATCCAAATATATATCAAATAGAGTCAAGATTTTCAGAAAATATCTTAAATAGGTTTAATCAATATGCAAAAGGTGCTTATAAGTACAACCCTTATATTATTAATAAGGTTAATCATTTAGATGATAATGGTGAAAAAATAACAAATAAAGATTTTAATCATTTAATTAAGAAACAAAAATTTGATAATCAAAATCTAAATATATTACAAGAGGATTCTCAATACTTTAGATTTCAATATTTTAATCCACTTAATGCTAAAGAATATTATAAAAATTTAGATGAGCAAGTTTTATCATTAATTACAAATGACATTGGCTCTATGCCTGATTTAAAAAAGCCAAAAACAATTCATAAAGATGAAGTGGAAGAAGAACAACACAAAAAAGTCATTACTTCTCCTCATAAAAAAACAGAATCAAAATCATATATAAAAACTTTGAATATGATACTGATTCCTACTTTAATTTTAATATCTTCCACTGTAATGATAATTTATGTATATCAAAAGTTAAAAACGAAAAAAAAGTAAAAGCATCAAATGTCTAGAGCATTCGATGCTTTTATTTATTAAGATAAATTATGTGCTAGTTACACAAATGAATAATAAATTGAGTTTGTTGTTTTAAATGATTTAATGAATCGCCAAGGAAAATTTGCATTACTACAACGAAGCCATTTTGAAACATATGAATAAGTATCGGAACAGAAATTCGTTTTGTTAAAGTATAAGCTAATGAAAGTATCATCCCCATACCAAAATAAATAAGAATAAATTTAATATCATTATGAGCTAATGCAAAAAGTAAAGAACTTACGATAGAAGCAATTAAGAAGGCAATGATTCTATTTCCTTTAATTCGATCATATAGTTCACCAAAGAACACTTTTCTAAATACATATTCTTCTAAAATAGGGCCTACAACAGAAATTAATATAATAAAAATAGGGAGTTGTTTTGCTACAGCCATTATTCGTTGAGTATTTGGACTTTGTTGTGG
>ERZ1023200.153-NODE-153-length-8187-cov-3.971471_pt1 | contig 8187 bp, 6 predicted proteins | sample MGYA00380443_ERZ1023200 | MGnify/ENA primary metagenome ERZ1023200 (study PRJEB33173, sample SAMEA4830292) | metagenome | study: EMG produced TPA metagenomics assembly of the PRJEB25223 data set... | reverse complement strand
AAAATACAACGCACTAGCGTAAGAAGAAAATACATTCTTACGCTCGTGTGTTGTTTTATCATTTATTGCTCTTTATTATAAATATAAGTACATATGATAAACAGCCATGCAATATATAAGAGAAAAAGAAAAAATTTAGTCCATATTTCATCTAAAAGGATTATTGATTTTTGTATTATCATAGTAATCGTTACTTTACCTTTAAGTTCGAAAATGATAAAAAATTAATAAAAACATCAAACAAATATAATTTAAAATATGAATATGAAGTAAAAAAAGTATTAAAATGTTTTTTAAATATCAAAAAAGTAATATTAATTTTCTTCAATAGTAAGTATTTCACCTGTGTGTACATCAGCATAGAAAGTATACTCTATATTACGGTTGTTTTTATTTTGAGTAATACCACCTTGATAAACAAGACGATTTAAATATTGCTCTTTATTTTGTAAAGGTTCATGAAGAATGTAAGAACCTTTAATATCCATAAAATATGATTTTACTTCCTCTAATATTCTATCCGGATTTTTTACTTTTTTGTTTTTCAATGTACGATAGAGTATAAAAGCCGTAGATGCTCCTATAGTTATTACGATGGGAATGGAGATATATTTTATAGTCTGACAAGTCATAATTATCGAATCTAACCTTTCTATTAATAGTTCTTATTATTAGTTTACCATAATCAAAATGATATAATACATTTAAGGAGCGTGTTTATGTAATGGAAAAAGATAAAACTTTATTTCGTATAAAAACATTAACAGAATTACATGGAGCACCAGGCTTTGAAGAAGAAGTACGTGACTACATGAAACAAGAAATGACACCATTTGTAGATGAAGTGATAACAACTCATATGGGAAGTATTTTTGGTGTAAAAAAATCAAAAAAACAAAATGCAAAGCGTGTGATGATAGCGGCTCATATGGACGAAATTGGCTTTATGATTACGAACATCACTCAAAATGGCATGTTACAGTTTACTAATTTAGGCGGCGTATCTAATGATATATGGCAAGGACAACGACTGCAGGTTAAAAATAGAAAAGGTGAAAAAATTGTAGGTGTAGTTTCGAATATACCAAAACATTTTAGAACAGGTAATGAAGCGGTTCCTGAGATTAAAGATTTAATGTTAGATATAGGAGCAGAAAGTGATAAAGAAGTTCGCTCACGTGGAATAGAAATAGGGGACACAATTGTTCCTTTTACACCATTCACTCAATTATCTGAACATCGATATAGTGCTAAAGCATGGGATAATCGTTACGGTTGTGTCTTAGCAATTGAAATATTAGAATTACTCAAAGATGTAGAATTAGATGTAGATTTATATGTGGGTGCAAATGTTCAAGAAGAAGTTGGATTAAGAGGTGCAAAAGCATCAACTGAATTAATACAGCCAGACATAGCATTCGTTGTAGATTGTTCTCCTGCAAATGATATTAAAGGTAAACAGCAATTATCTGGTCAATTAGGTGAAGGAACATTAATTCGAATTAAAGATGGTACAATGATTCTCTCTCCACGTTTCAGAGACTATCTACTGGAGTTAGTTGATACATTTGATATTCGTTCACAATACTATATTTCACCAGGTGGTACAGATGGGGGAGAAATCCATAAAGCAAATAAAGGTGTACCTACAGCAGTTATAGGCGTATGTGCACGATATATTCATAGTACAGATGCGGTATTTGATATTAGAGACTATTATGCCGCGCGTGAATTATTAAAACAAGCTGTGAGTCACTTAACAAATGAAAACATTTTAACATTACAATTTCAAAGTGAGGAGAAATAATATGATTACATTAGAAACTGAAAAACAATTTGAAGAATTAAAAAATGAACAAACAGTATTTGAATTTACAGCTGGATGGTGTCCAGATTGTAAAGTGATTGAACCAGATTTACCGAAATTAGAAAAAAAATACTCTAATTTTAAATTTGTATCAGTAGATCGAGATAAATTTATAGATTTAGCAATTGAAAATGATATCATGGGTATTCCAAGTTTTCTCGTATATAAAAATGGTGAATTAATGGGAAGTTATATTGGAAAAGAACGAAAATCAATCGAACAAATAGATTCATTTTTAAGTCAATATGTGTAAATGAGTAATTAGGACTTAAATTTTCTTATCTATATGAAAGAATAGCCTAATTTTTCTGTAATTGAAGCTCTTTTTATTGTAAAATATTGTAAGGTGCGAAAATAGGAGTGTTTTAATATGAACGTCTTTCAAATGAGAGATACATTAAAACAACGTTTAGAGCATTTAGACGTTGATTTTAAGTTTGATCGTGAAGAAGAAACATTACGTATATATAGACGAGATAATTTTAAAGGCGTAACTATCAAGCTTAATGCAATTGTAGCAAAGTATGAAGAACAAAAAGAGAAAATCATTGATGAAATTATCTATTATGTTGAAGAGGCCATTGCGCAAATGGATGATAATGGTCTATCTAAAATGAAAGATATTCAAGTTATGCCTGTAATAAGATCAACTAGTTTTGATAAAAAAACTAAAGAAGGTCATCAATTTGTTATTGAAGAACATACTGCAGAAACTAATATTTATTATGCACTTGATTTAGGAAAATCGTACCGATTAATTGATGAAAGTATGTTAAAAACACTAGGTTTAACTTCACAACAAATTAAAGAAATGTCGTTGTTTAATATACGTAAACTTGAGAATAAATATAAAACAGATGAAGTAAAAGGAAATATTTTTTATTTTATCAATTCAAATGACGGATATGATGCGAGTCGTATTTTAAATACAAAATTTTTAAATGAAATTGAAGCTCAATGTGAAGGTGAAATGTTAGTCGCTGTTCCTCATCAAGATGTATTAATTATTGCTGATATACGCAATAAAACAGGCTATGACGTTATGGCACACTTGACGATGGAATTTTTTACTAAGGGACTTGTACCTATAACGTCACTTTCATTTGGTTATAAAAAAGAACATTTAGAGCCGATTTTTATTTTAGGAAAAAATAATAAGCAAAAAAGAGATCCAAACGTTATTCAACGTTTAGAAGCGAATCGTAAAAAATTTAATAAAAAATAACTAATAATACGTCAAAAGGAGAATTTAAATGAATTTATTTTATAATAAAGAAGGCGTAGGGGACGTTGCATTTTTACAAATTGAACCAACAGATGGACCTTTTGAATATGAAATAAAAAATAATGTGGTTGCTATTAAACATGAAAATCAAATTGTTGGATTTAATATTTTCGATTTTTCAAAAGTATATTCAGTTAATAGTAATGGTCATATTAAATTAAATGAAACGGTTGTAGAAGCTATACAACAATCAATTACAAATGCAGGTTTTGATTATCAACTTGAAGCGGATTTATCACCTAAATTTGTTGTAGGCTATGTAGAAACTAAAGAAAAGCATCCTAATGCAGATAAATTAAGTATTTTGAAAGTTGATGTTAGTAGTGAAAAACTACAAATTGTGTGCGGTGCGCCAAATGTAGAAGCAGGGCAAAAAGTTGTCGTAGCTAAAGTCGGTGCAGTTATGCCAAGTGGCATGGTAATTAAAGATGCTGAATTACGTGGTGTGGCATCAAGTGGTATGATTTGTTCAATGAGAGAATTGAACTTGCCTAATGCACCTCAAGAAAAAGGAATCATGGTATTGTCTGACGATTATAAAGTAGGCAATGCATTTTTTGATTAAAAAAACTAGGAAGGATGTGGAAGTATGAGTTGGTTTGATGAATTATTTGGCAATGATAAACATTCTGATGAAGAATTACTAAGACGAAAAAATAAACGTCGACATAACTCAGAAACACAAAAGAATGGTGAGCATACCTTACTTCCTGAAAATGATGATATCTATGATCGTCCGCGTGGAAAATTTCGTTTTCCTATTGATTTAGGGCAAGATGCTGAAACATATGATGAAGCGGTTTACAGAGAAGTTGATGAAGATGAATATATGTCGCAAAAACCACCTGAAGTTGATAAAGAATTTGGTTATGGCGCTTATAGTTATGATGAAATAGATAATAATGACTATCCTCAAACTTATGATAGTGCAACAGATACTCGAAGACGCAGAAGAAGACAGTATACAAATCATGATGATACTGGAGTGCCTTCAATTAAAGAAAGACCTTCTAATAAACGTAATAAGTCGTTGAATAGTGCACAATTAAATGAAAACAATAATAGAAAAACGACTTCTCAATATCATAAGTATACAAATAATCATTCTCATGTGAAATTACAATCGGAGCGTTTTAAATCAAACTATAAAACGACATCGAATTCTACATATCACCATTCAAGTTTTAGAACTTCAGAAGTACCATCTGCACAAGATCAAACAGCACAACGAGTATCTGATAATGATGTAAAAACAAATATAAGCAAGTCTAAAAATGAACCGTTGAATCAAACTAAGTATGAAGATACTGATGTTTCAATTATTAATGATCAAAATTCTAATATTTATGAAACTACATCTTCAAAAAGTAAAGTTCCTAATTTTTCTCAAAAAGATAATACGGTGAATATTGAGAATATTTATGCGTCACAAATAGTAGAAGAAATTAGACGTGAAAGAGAAAAAAAAGCACAACAAAAACGTAAATTTAAAGAAGCTTTACAGAATAAGCGTCAACAATCATCGGATAGTGATAACGAAATCCAAAAAGTCATTGATGAAATGTATGCAAATCAAGCTAAGCAGTACACTGGAGAGAGTTCTCTAGATCATGAAGAAAATAATGATGAAGAGAGAACGACACATACAGAAGATAGTACTGATAAAATGGAAGACACAAATGAGAATACTACAGATAATCATGTGATTGATGAAGGGACTCAAACTGATTCAAATACGTCTAATTATGATGACGATGACGAGCAGTATCAATATGAAGAAATTGATTTGAAATCTGTCCCAAATATTCAAACTGTTAATGATAAAGATGTAGAAGTACGAGAAGTTAATGATACGACATCTACAGACGAACATAATGATGATCAATTGTCAGAAGATAATCTTAACGTAGCACCTATACATTCAACTAAAGACAAACATCATCATCTTAATAAAAATGAAGATGCTCATTTAAGTAAAGCTAATAAATTGCAAGAAGATAATTATACTTCAAAAGAAGAAGTAGAGGAAGCAAAGTATCATGAGATGAACGTTTCTTCGAATGAAGATATAACTAAACAATCAAATCATAACGATGATGACATTGACCATTCAATTGATAATGCAATTGAAACAGATACTGAGTATGCTTCTGAACAAGTTGAACATAACAATGATTCAGTTCATGACTCATCATCTAACACTGAAGGGGAAAAATTAGAAGATGATGACAAACAAATCGTTGAAAATGAGGATGTTTCATCATCTATTAAATCTTCAATCATTCCGGGTAGTAAACCTTTTAACGTTGTGATGACGCCATCTGACAAGAAGCGTTTGATGGATGCTAAAAAATTCAAAAAAACTAATAAAGTTAGCGTTCCAGAATTAAAACCAGAGACAAAATTGGAACGTAAATCAGTTAGTACACCAAGTTCAAGTCCATCAGTAAAAGCGACTAATAATCATGAAGAGCATATTAAAAAGAATATTAATGAACAATCACTTCAAGATAATCAAGAAGATGAAACGAGTGAACTTTCAAATGTACAAAATGAAAATACACAAGCCATATCTATGACATTAAATACTCAAAATGAAGATCAAGATGAAAACGAGCAATACGAAAGTAAAGCTGCGATTAGAAAAGGTCCTAATATTAAATTACCAAGTCTTGAATTATTAGAAGATCCGGAAATTCATCAAATTGATAACTCATGGATTGAAGAGAAAAAACAAGAATTAAATGATGCGTTTTATTACTTTAATGTTCCTGCAGAAGTTCAAAATGTGACTGTAGGTCCAAGTGTAACACGATTTGAGTTAGCTGTTGAAAAAGGTGTGAAAGTTTCGAGAATTACTGCTTTGCAAGATGATTTAAAGATGGCACTGGCCGCTAAAGATATAAGAATTGAAGCACCTATTCCAGGTACAAGCTTGGTAGGTATTGAAGTACCAAATCAAAATTCTTCAAAAGTAAGTTTAAAATCAATCTTAGAATCACCTAAGTTTAAAGATACTGAATCTAAATTAACAGTAGCTATGGGTAATCGGATTAATAATGAGCCATTATTAATGGATATTGCTAAAACGCCTCATGCTTTAATAGCTGGAGCGACAGGTTCAGGTAAATCTGTATGTATTAACAGTATATTAATGTCATTATTATATAAAAATCATCCAGAAGAGTTGAGATTATTATTGATTGATCCAAAAATGGTTGAATTAGCGCCATATAATGACTTACCACATCTTGTTTCACCAGTTATTACAGATGTTAAAGCAGCTACTCAAAGTTTAAAGTGGGCTGTTGAAGAGATGGAAAGACGTTATAAACTGTTTGCAAAATATCACGTACGCAATATTACTGCTTTCAATAAAAAAGCGTCTTACGAACAACGTATGCCTAAGATAGTCATTGTTATTGATGAATTAGCAGATTTAATGATGATGGCTCCACAAGAAGTAGAACAATCTATTGCTAGAATTGCTCAAAAAGCGAGAGCTTGTGGAATTCATATGTTAGTAGCGACACAAAGACCTTCAGTTAATGTTATTACTGGACTTATTAAAGCTAATATACCAACCCGTATTGCATTTATGGTGTCTTCAAGCGTGGACTCTAGAACTATTATTGATAGTGGAGGCGCTGAAAGACTATTAGGGTACGGTGATATGCTATATTTAGGTAGTGGTATGAATAAACCTATACGTGTACAAGGTACATTTGTATCTGATGAAGAAATTGATGATGTCGTTGATTTCATCAAAGCACAAAGAGAACCAGAATATTTATTTGAAGAAAAAGAATTGTTGAAAAAGACTCAAACTCAAGCACGAGATGAATTATTTGATGATGTTTGTAGTTTTATGGTCAAAGAAGGACATATATCTACTTCATTAATCCAACGACATTTCCAAATTGGTTATAATCGTGCAGCAAGAATCGTCGATCAATTAGAACAACTAGATTATATATCTGGAGCAAACGGCTCTAAACCACGAGATGTATTTATTACTGAGGCAGATTTAAAGAAAGATTAATTTTAAAGGAGTTTTATGGATATGACGCATTATCATTTTGTCGGAATTAAAGGTGCAGGAATGAGTTCATTAGCACAAATTATGCACGATTTAGGACATGAAGTTCAAGGTTCAGATATTGAAAAATATGTATTTACAGAAGTAGCACTTAAAAATAAAGGGATTAAAATTTTACCATTTAGTGTAGATAATATACATGAAGGAATGGTAGTTATTCAAGGTAATGCCTTCCCTGATACACATGAAGAAATTGTTAAAGCACATGAATTAAAGTTGGACGTGATTAGATATCATGATTTTCTTGGTCAAGTCATTAATCAATATACATCGGTAGCAGTTACAGGTGCTCATGGTAAAACGTCTACAACTGGTTTATTATCTCACGTTATGAATGGAGACAAGAAAACATCATTCTTAATTGGCGATGGTACAGGAATGGGCTTACCAGGTAGTGATTATTTTGCATTTGAAGCGTGTGAATATAGACGTCATTTTTTAAGCTATCACCCAGATTATGCAATTATGACAAATATTGATTATGACCATCCTGATTATTTTAAAGATATTGACGATGTTGCTAGTGCTTTCCAAGAAATGGCAAATAATGTAAAAAAAGCGATTATTGCTTGGGGAGATGATGAACATTTAAGAAATCTAAAAGCAGATGTACCTATTTATTATTATGGTCTTAGTAAAAACGATGATGTATATGCAGATAATATACAAATAACTGAAAATGGTACTCAGTTTGATGTGTATATTAATGGAGAATACTATGATCACTTTTTAACACCACAATATGGTAATCATAATGTTCAAAATGCCTTAGCAGTTATTACAATTAGTTATCTTGAAAAAATGGATGTTAATAATATTAAAGAAGCTTTAGAAACATTTGGCGGTGTAAAACGTCGCTTTAATGAAACTTTTGTTTCAAAACAAGTATTAGTAGACGATTATGCACACCATCCAAGAGAAATTAGTGCTACAATT
>ERZ1023200.143-NODE-143-length-8622-cov-3.784989_pt1 | contig 8622 bp, 4 predicted proteins | sample MGYA00380443_ERZ1023200 | MGnify/ENA primary metagenome ERZ1023200 (study PRJEB33173, sample SAMEA4830292) | metagenome | study: EMG produced TPA metagenomics assembly of the PRJEB25223 data set... | reverse complement strand
GGTAAACAAACCAAGTACTAAGAGCAGTCAAGGTAACCCAGAAGATCAGACGAAGTACGATACCGTCCCCTGTACCAACTCCCGCAGTCGCTGAAGCAATACCTGTCGCAAATGGATTCAGAGTAGATGCTAAACAGCCGATTTGAGAACCGAGCAAAATAATTGCAACACCAGTCAGGCTATCAAAACCAACGGCCATCATAACTGGCACAAGGAGTGGATAGAAGGCCATTGTTTCTTCACCCATACCATAAGTTGTACCACCGAGGGCAAACAAAGGCATCAGTACCAAAATTAACATTTTTTCGCCGCCCATATAATTCTTCACGATAGAGGCAATCCCTACGTCAAGAGCACCAGTTTTGTTGACAATGCCAAGGAAACCACCAACCATAAGGATGAAGAAGGCTACATCAATCGCTGCGCTCGTTTCTTTAATGAGCGAACCTTCCTCTGGATGAGTACCTAGCATAGCCCGAATCGGTGCCATGAGGACATCCCAAATCCCTTGTGGATTTTGAGGCTGAGTCTCGTAAATACCTTCTATAAAGGCCCCCGCAGGGATAAACCAAGTTAGCACTGCCATAATAGCAATGATTATCAATAATACGGTGTAAGATGAAGGCATCTTAAACCCTTTTTTAGCTTTTTCACTCATTTGTTTTTCCTCCTGATGTCTAACAAAGTGTAAAAAACCAACTACTTTCTTAAATAAACATTCAAGAAAACGCTTTCTATTTATATTTGTTTTACCATATTAAAGTCTAAAAAACTAATATCTTTTGAAATATTGTACATGTTTTCAAGAATAATTTCTAATTTGATATAAAGATACTAGAAATAGAATACATCTTATTAGTAAAACAACTTATCCTTTTTCAATAATTGTTCCGCTTTCAGATTCAATCAAGGCGCCTAGATTTTCAAGGGAAGTAATAACTGCTTTTCCTTCTGGACGACCATTGACAAAAGCGATAGCTGCTTCTACTTTTGGAAGCATGCTACCTGGTGCAAACTGATCTTGTTTGATATATTCTTCCAGCTGGGCAACATTCACATGTTCCAATTTTTCCTGGTTGTAGTTAACAAATACATAATCTACACCTGTCAAAACGATGAAGAGGTCTGCATCAACCAATTCTGCCAAACGTTGGGAAGCGAAGTCTTTATCAATAACCGCTTCGACACCAGTCAAATGTCCATTGTTTTCTTTGACAACGGGAATACCGCCACCACCTGCAGCTACGACGACTTGACCATTATTTAAAAGAGTACGGATGGTTTCAATTTCTTTGATGTCAACAGGTTTTGGTGAGGCAACGACCTTACGCCAGCCACGGCCAGCATCTTCCTTGAAAGTCGCTCCGCTCTTTTCGGCTTCTGCTTTTGCTTCTTCTTCTGAATAGAAAGGACCGATTGGTTTACTCAAGTTAACAAAAGCTGGATCATTTTTATCTACGACAACTTGCGTTACAACAGAGGCAACATTTTTTTCGATGCCTTCATCCAAGAGAGCATTTTGCAAAGCATTTTTCAACCAGAAACCGATGCTACCTTCTGTCATAGCGACAAGTGAGTCGAGTGGGAAGGCAGGGTTCTTTTCAGAGTCTGATGCCAAATGTTGGAGCAAGAGATTCCCAACTTGAGGTCCATTACCGTGAGTGATAATCAAATCATCTCCATTTTTAATCAATTTTACAAGATGCTTAGCTGTTTCAACTAAAGCTTCTTGTTGAGCCTTTGCTGATGGGTCAGAAGAAAGAATCGCATTTCCTCCCAAAGCTACTACAATTTTACGATTTGCCATAAATTCTCCTTTATCACACTCAATAGAATGCGTTTAGATTTCAATTTAATGATTTTTCACATATTTTATAAGAAATAATAGATTACCATTACATAAAAGAGGACCGGACTAAAGCTATTAGTCGCAGCCCTCATAGCTGTTGGTAGACGGTTTATTATCTAAAATTATACTTTAGGAATATAAAGGTTACCAAGTGTAGCAGCCATAACAGCTTTGATAGTGTGCATACGGTTTTCTGCTTGATCGAAGTGGCGAGCGTACTTGCTGCGGAAGACTTCGTCTGTTACTTCCATTTCTTCTACACCAAATTTTTCAGCAACGTCTTTACCATAAACAGTGTGAGTATCGTGGAATGCTGGCAAGCAGTGTAGGAAGATCAAGTTTTCATTGCCTGCTTTTTTAACTAAGTCCATATTGACTTGGTAAGGTTTAAGAAGAGCTACACGTTCTGCGAATTTGTCTTCTTCACCCATTGATACCCAAACGTCTGTGTAAAGAACGTCTGCATCTTTAACTGCTTCATCAGCATCTTCAGTGATGAGAACATGTGCGCCACTTTCTTTAGCAAATCCTTCTGCCAATTCAACGATTTCTTTTTCTGGGAAGAGTTCTTTTGGTGAGAAGATGTGAACATTGACACCAAGGATAGCACCTGTTACGAGCAAGCTGTTGGCAACGTTGTTACGTCCATCACCACAGTATACCAATGTCAAGCCTTCCAAGCGACCGAAGTTTTCTTGAACAGTCAAGTAGTCAGCGAGCATTTGAGTTGGGTGCCATTCGTCAGTTAGACCGTTCCATACTGGAACGCCTGAGAATTCTGCCAATTCTTCAACCATACGTTGGCTGAATCCGCGGAATTCAATCCCGTCAAACATACGTCCCAATACTTTAGCAGTATCTTCAGTAGATTCTTTTTTACCCAACTGAATATCATTTGCTCCGAGGTATTCTGGGTGAGCACCAAGGTCGATAGCCGCAGTTGTAAAGGCTGCACGAGTACGAGTAGATGTTTTTTCAAATAGGAGAGCGATATTCTTGCCAGCAAGGTAGTGGTGTTGAATATTGCGTTTTTTCAAATCTTTCAAGTGAGCTGAAAGACCAATAAGGTATTCTAACTCTGCACGGGTAAAGTCTTTTTCTGCTAAGAAGCTGCGTCCTTGGAATACTGAATTTGTCATTTTATTATTTCCTCTTTCTATTTTTTACATTTTCTATTGACGAATATCGAACAGCGATTACACTTCTTCACGTTCAAATGGCATAGACATACAACGAGGTCCACCACGGCCCCGAACCAATTCACTTCCGCGAATCTTAATCAAGCGAAGCCCGTATTCTTCCAAAATCTTATTGGTCACGGTATTGCGGTCATAAACAACTACCACACCAGGTGCGATGGTCAAAGTGTTAGAACCGTCGTTCCATTGTTCACGCGCAGCTGCTACGATATTGCCACCACCGCAACGAATCAAATGAACTTTTTCTACACCAAGGTTTTGAGCAAGAAGTTCAGCTAAGTCACCTTTCTCTTCAACGATTTTAAGTTTTTCGTTTTCGTAAGTAACTGAGTAAACGTGAAGGTCGCCTTCGATTTCTGGGTGAATAGTGAACTTGTCATAGTCTACCATAGTGAAGACAGTATCCAAGTGCATGAATTTACGGTTGTTAGCAAATTCAAAGGCCAAAACTTTCTTGAAGCCAACATTTTTCTTGAAGATGTTGACCAAAAGTTTTTCGATAGAAGCTGCGTCTGTACGTTGAGAGATACCTACTGCAAGGACGTCTTTAGAAAGAACTAGCTCGTCTCCACCTTCGATACGCGTATCTTCTTCACGGTTGTAGACCAAATCCACTTTTCCGCCATAGACTGGGTGGTATTTGAAGATATACTTACCGTAGAGTGTTTCACGGTTACGAGTGTCTGCAAACATGTGGTTAAGCGATACGGCGTTTCCAATTGTTGCAAATGGGTCGCGAGTGAAATAGAGGTTTGGCATCGGGTCAATTGCAAATGGATAATCTGATTCAACTAAGTCAGTTAGATCTTTAGCTTCGTCAGGAATTTCTGGCAATTCAACTTTTTGAATCCCAGCCATTGTTTTTTCAACCAATTCTTGGTTGTCCTTGATGCCGTGAAGCAATTCACGAATAGCAACCTTGGTTTGACGATCACGGATGTTGGCTTCGTCTAAGTATTCCTCGATAAATTGATCGCGGATTTCTGGAGAGGTCAATGATTCAGCAGCGAGTTGTTCTAGGTATAGAACCTCAATTCCTTCATCGCGAAGAGCTTGGGCAAATGCATCATGTTCTTTTTGAGCATCTTCCAAGAAAGGAATATCATCAAAAAGAAGCCTTTCAAGATAGTCCGGCAACAAGTTTTCTAACTCCTTGCCTGGACGGTGCAACATAACTTTTTTCAGTTTCCCAATTTCTGAGAAGACCTGAATTGGATGTGAAGACATGTATTTTCCTCCTTAAAAATTTTGACTTGGCACCATTTTGGGTACCGCTTACATGTATGTTATAACGCAATTCCTAGGTAATGTCAATGGCTATAATTTCTCGGAAAATAATATAAATTATGATGTTTAGCACAATTTTATGTTATTATACATAACATAGGATAGAATACGTAGATACAAATGCATAACTATAAAAAGGATATAAAATTTTTTTAAAAAAATTTTTCAAAAAATATACAAATGACTAAAAAGTGTCCAATTATCATCTGGTTATCACTTGGATCTGTATAAAGAGAAATGTTTGTGTGAAAGGATAAAAAGATGCAACATTCTTTTGAAGATAGATTTTGGAGAAGCATTTCTTGTTCAATTGTACAAATTATAGAATCTTTTCTGAGTATTTAGGAAGAGATAATTATCTTATTGACCCTCTTTTTATTTTTTGTTATAGTCGACGAGGTGATAGTTTAGAATAATCACTTATTCACAATCTGTGGAAAAGTCTGGAGAGTGAATGGTCTTCACACAATGACCTGAAAGAAGCCTGAGAATAATTATGGAGAGTAGCATTCTGAGAGGTGTTAGCAGAACCATATGACAGAGCTGTTTGAAGAGGGAATATTGAGGAGAAAAATCCTGAGCCTACCAGTTGGAGTTGGAAAGAGCTGGCTGTTAGATCATGGTTTATTATCCACAACCTGTGGATAACCTTGTGAACAAGAGAAGTTGCTAAAGAAGGAGATATATAACGATGAAGAAAATCAAACCGCATGGACCGTTACCAAGTCAGACTCAGCTAGCTTATCTGGGAGATGAACTAGCAGCTTTTATCCACTTCGGTCCTAATACCTTTTATGACCAAGAATGGGGGACTGGACAGGAGGATCCTGAGCGCTTTAACCCGAGTCAGTTGGATGCGCGTGAGTGGGTTCGTGTGCTCAAGGAAACGGGCTTCAAAAAGTTGATTTTGGTGGTCAAGCACCACGATGGCTTTGTCCTTTATCCGACAGCTCACACAGATTATTCGGTTAAGGTCAGTCCTTGGAGGAGAGGAAAGGGCGACTTGCTCCTTGAAGTATCCCAAGCTGCCACAGAGTTTGATATGGATATGGGGGTCTACCTGTCACCGTGGGATGCCCATAGTCCCCTCTATCATGTGGACCGAGAAGCGGACTACAATGCCTATTATCTGGCTCAGTTGAAGGAAATCTTATCAAATCCTAACTATGGGAATGCTGGTAAGTTCGCTGAGGTTTGGATGGATGGTGCCAGAGGAGAGGGCGCGCAAAAGGTTAATTATGAATTTGAAAAATGGTTTGAAACCATTCGTGACCTGCAGGGCGATTGCTTGATTTTTTCAACAGAAGGCACCAGTATCCGCTGGATTGGCAATGAACGAGGGTATGCAGGTGATCCACTGTGGCAAAAGGTGAATCCTGATAAACTAGGAACAGAAGCAGAGCTGAACTATCTTCAGCACGGGGATCCCTCGGGCACGATTTTTTCAATCGGAGAGGCAGATGTTTCCATCCGTCCAGGCTGGTTCTACCATGAGGATCAGGATCCTAAGTCTCTCGAGGAGTTGGTCGAAATCTACTTTCACTCAGTAGGGCGAGGAACTCCACTCTTGCTTAATATTCCGCCGAATCAAGCTGGGCTCTTTGATGCAAAGGATATTGAACGACTTTATGAATTTGCGACCTATCGCAATGAGCTCTATAAAGAAGATTTGGCTCTGGGAGCTGAGGTATCTGGTCCAGCTCTTTCCGCAGACTTTGCTTGTCGCCATTTGACAGACGGCCTTGAGACCAGCTCTTGGGCAAACGATGCAGACTTGCCCATCCAGTTAGAACTCGACTTAGGTTCTCCTAAAACTTTTGATGTAATTGAGTTAAGAGAAGATTTGAAGCTAGGGCAACGAATCGCTGCTTTTCATGTGCAAGTAGAGGTGGATGGTGTCTGGCAGGAATTTGGCAGGGGCTTCACAGTTGGTCATAAGCGCCTCTTGCGAGGTCCGCTAGTAGAGGCACAGAAGGTGCGCGTGATGATTACCGAGGCACAATCTATTCCTGTATTGACCAAGATTTCCCTTTATAAAACTCCTGGATTATCAAAAAAAGAAGTTGTTCAGGAACTAGCATTTGCAGAAAAAAGCCTAGCTGTGGCAAAGGGAGAGACTCTTCATTTTAGGATTGAACGTAGTGAAAGTAGCTCCTCTTTAGAGGCTAAGATTTCGATTCAACCGGGGACAGGTGTCCATGGTGTCGCCTATCAGGATGAGATTCAAGTCCTTGCGTTTCAAACTGGTGAGACTGAAAAAAGTCTGACGCTACCAACCTTGTATTTCGCAGGAGATAAAACCTTGGATTTCTATCTGAACCTAACGGTGGATGGTCAGCTTGTGGATCAACTTCAAGTCCAAGTTTCATAAAAGAAGAACCTTTGCGCGATGCAAAGGTTCTTTTGGTTATTAGTGACTTGGTAACCAGCTGAGGGTGAAAGTTAGTTGTTCAGCTTTTAAGAGGTCTTGGTGTTGAATAGTTGATACGAGTGTTTTGTCCAGTCGGCATTCTTTGACAAAGTTAAAATGGTTGTGGTTTTGTTTAGTATGGATATCCAGCCATTTATCTTCTTTAGCGAGGTAGACTCGTAGATGGTCAAAGAGAGGGATTCCGAGGTCATAGCTTGGTTTTCCTGGACAGGTTGGATAAAATCCGAGAGCTGACCAGATGTACCAAGCAGAGAGACTACCATTGTCTTCATCTCCAGGATAGGCTTCCCAACTTGGGTGAAAAGCTTTCTGACGGAGCGTCTTGATAAGAAGGGCAGTGTAGTCAGGGTAATCGCTGTAGCGGAAGAGATAAGGAATGTGGAAACTAGGCTGGTTGGAAATGGCTATTTGTCCAAAAGGAGCAGTAGCCATCTCGCTCATTTCGTGAATTTCGTAACCATAGCCTGTTGTTTCAAAGAGGGGAGCATCTTGACAAGCTTTCAAAAGATAGTTGCTAAAGGTTTCTTTTCCACCCATCAGTTGGATTAAGCCAGGGATGTCGTGGAGAACGCCTAAAGTAGCTTGAATGGCAGAGCATTCAGCGTAGTCTCGCCCCCAACTATAAGGAGAGAAGTCAGGGTGAAAGTTTCCTTGATTGTCTCGTGCTCGCATGTAACCTGTCTCAGCGTCAAATAGCTGGCGGTAATTTTGTGAAGCAGCCTTGTAGGTTTCAGCGATTTCTATGTTCTCTAGTTTTTTGGCACAGCTAGCGATACAAAAGTCACTATAGGCATAGTCTAGAGTATGGCTAACACTTTCGTGGTGGTCGGTAGAGAGGTAACCTAGTTCTTGGTATTGGGCTAGTCCGTGGCGGCCATTGATTCCGAGAGGGTCGGCTTTGCTGGCTGTTTCGAGCATGGCTTGGAAGAGTTCTCCTTCTAGGTCAGGGGCCACGTCCTTGCAGGCGCTATCTGCGATAATACCGTCTAAAAGTGTACCTGGCATCATACCCCGTTCATCTGGAGCCAGCCATTTTGGAAGGAAACCAGTATCGCGGTAGCTATTGAGGAAACCTTCTAAAAAGCGTTGATAGTGCTCCGGTATGATAAGGGCAAAGAGGGGGAAGGTGGTGCGGAAGGTATCCCAGAAACCATTGTTGCTAAAGAGGACACCAGGCTTGACAGTACCAGTAGCCAGATCCATGTGGATGGCTTGCCCTGACTCATCAACCTCATAAAAAGTCTGTGGGAAGAGGAAGAGTCTGTAGAGACAGTGGTCAAAGAAGGTTCGGTCAGCTTCTCCTGTCTCTATAATGTCAAAACGATGGAGGAGATTTTCCCAATCCGCTTGGGCACTTGCTTTACAGCTATCAAAATCTTCTTGAGGTAGATTGATTAGAGCTTGAGAAGGAGAGATGAAAGAAGTGGCTAGTTGCATCTCGGTTTGACTACTTGCTAAGTCAATTCGCCAGTCCCCAGCTTCTTGGCTGATAGCAAGAATATCCGTGTTCATTTGCAGGGCAGTAAACATCGTTAGCGAATTTTTGTTGGTTTCAGTTTTACCTTCTTGTCGCAGGGCAAGAGTTCGCTTATCTACTTGCTCTACTGTCAGTTCATCTGTTGCGTGAAGATAGAGGGAGAGGGCTTTGCCTTGCTTTTGCTTCAAACGAATAGAAGCACCGTAGCAAGTCGGTGTGAGCTGGGTTTCAATCTGATAGCGCAGGGAGAAAATCTTTAGATAATGAGGTTGGAAAGAGGCCTTATCCCTATCATAGGAAGATTGGCGGTGAAAGAGGCTGTCTCCCCCCAGTTGACTGGTGACAGGTGTCAGAAGGAGCCAAGAGTAGTCCCCAATCC
>ERZ1023200.138-NODE-138-length-8829-cov-4.730226_pt1 | contig 8829 bp, 6 predicted proteins | sample MGYA00380443_ERZ1023200 | MGnify/ENA primary metagenome ERZ1023200 (study PRJEB33173, sample SAMEA4830292) | metagenome | study: EMG produced TPA metagenomics assembly of the PRJEB25223 data set... | reverse complement strand
CGTGTCATTTGATATTCATGCTTAGTAAGTACGTGAAAATACCCATTAGACATATACTAACCTCTTTCTAATCTTGGTAGTCCTTCTTTTAATGTGTTTATATAAAAATGCTAATTTATAAGTGTTTAAATGTAAATCTATCACAACATTAATACTAAATCAAAAATACGTATAAAATTAAATTAAGTTTAATTTTATATTAAATACATTTCATAATTATTTAAAAAAGATGCTCTATAATTGCCTTCTTACTTTAATAAAATAAACAGCTTTAGACTACTTTTTATTTAAAATGTTTTGAAAACAATGTGAGAACATCTTTTCTAAATATTCAACTTATTATAAATATGAATGTCTAGTTTTTAAAGCGATTTGCTAAATTCAATATATCTTTGATGATATTTAATAAATTAAGAAATAAATTAAAACCCATTTCTCTTGGCGTAAATCTACCATGTTTCATACGATTAAAATCAAATAATGTATATAGTAAAAACAAGACTAAACTAACCATTGTAATAACGATATGGAATATTGAATTACGAATAAATAAGCCAACTAGACTAGCAATAATAAGCGCAATTAATGTTACAAATAAATATTTACCTAAGCTAGAAGCATCATTAATGACAAAATACCCCAATATTCCAAATACAATGAACGCTATAATGGCTAACAATATATTTTTATAAAAAACGTCTGCGCCTAAATTTTGCATATACATTGAAAATGTTGCATACGATAATAAGCCAATAATAATAGCATAGATATGCGAAATAATAAGACCATATTTACGTGCTCTTTTAATAAATAACGTCGCTAATACAATAACAAATAATGTGATTGATAAAGGACGTCGCCATTCTACAGGCAAATATTGACCTAAATAACAGCCAATCCCAAAAATAAGCCAATAATATGTAAAAAATAGCCAAACTTTACGATATGCATGGTTTTGTTGAGTATTATCTTTTGAACGTGCGTTTTGATGTTGATGATTTACTAAATTTGAAGAACTCGGCATCTTATACTCCTCTTTTAAATAGTATCTTACATTAATTGTACAATATTTGTTGAGAATAAAAAAATAGTATAATTTATTTACTTTTAAGTAGGTATCTTATCAAGAAAATACAAAAATTATTACAAGTTTAAATCATTAAAAACAATTCAACTTACCTCTTACACGATACGTCCTTGCTTCAATTTTACTGTAAGAAATATTACAAATTTCTTTTTAAAGCAATTTAATTTTATCTAAATAAAACTGTTAAAAACTACTGTATCAAGGGTTTTTATCTATTTACAAAAAATCGTATTACTTTTAATCATATTACAAGATAATAACAATCCACATATTCTTATATTTTTTTGATAGTATATGCATGTGATATAAAAAGGTAAATTATACAAATTTAACAATATTAAATTCTAAAAATAAATTTTAAAATTCAAGGAGGGTACGTAGTTTGAAAAAGTTAGCTTTTACGTTATCTATTGCGTCAGGAGCTGTAGCATTTTTCTCTCATCATGCTGAAGCATCAACACAACATACTGTTCAACCTGGAGATTCTTTATGGAGTATTGCAAACAAATACAATACCACTATTGATGAGCTTAAACGAAATAATCAATTAAATGGTAATTTAATTTTTCCAGGACAAGTACTAACTATTAATGGATCGTCAACTACAACATCTACTACATCAAGTAGTTTATCAAGTAAGTCTTCTACTACTTATACTGTTCAATCTGGTGATTCACTTTCTCGTATCGCTAATAAATATGGAACTTCAGTTACTAACTTAATGAATGCAAATAATTTGAAAAATTATTTAATTTACCCTGGTCAAGTATTAAAAATTCCAAGTAGTTCGAGTACTACAAACTCATCATCTACTAATGCTTCACCAACCTTTAACCATCAAAATTTATACACTGCTGGGCAATGTACATGGTATGTGTTTAATCGTCGCGCCCAAGCTGGATTACCCATTAGTACATATTGGTCTGATGCTAAGTATTGGACTTATAATGCTGCCTCAGATGGTTATATTGTTAATCATACTCCTACTGTTGGAGCAATTATGCAATCGACTGCTGGGTATTATGGCCATGTAGCATACGTGGAGCGTGTGAATCCAGATGGTAGTATTCTAATTTCAGAAATGAATTATACATATGGCCCTTATAACACAGATACTCGTGTGATTCCTGCTTCATTAGTTTCTAACTATAACTATATTCATTAATATGATTCAAACCACAAAATAAGCTTGAGACATAAACATGTCTCAAGCTTATTTTGTGGTTATTTTACCTTAAAGAAAAATATTTAAAATCCAAAATATAATTGCTGCTAAAATAGCAGAAATTGGCAATGTAATAATCCATGTAATAATCATACGTTGAGCTGTATTCCACTTTACACCTTTTGCACGATTTGATGCACCTACTCTACACCTTCTGTCCGAGGCTCGCCACCTTCACCTAATATTGATGCCGATACAACATGTGTTGTAGATAATGGAAAGTGTAATGATGAAGCAACGAAAATCGTTAATGCTGAAGATAAATCAGCAGCCGCCCCATTAGCAGGTCGTATTTTCATTATATTTCCGCCTACTGTTTTAATAATTTTCCAACCACCAATTGCAGTTCCTAGACCCATTGCTGTGGCACAAGCAATTTTAACCCATAATACTGGTTCTACATTCGATGGATCTTGTAAATTCGCTACAATCAAAGCAAGAGTAATAATACCCATTGATTTTTGAGCATCATTTGTACCATGTGAAAACGATTGAAGCGCTGCAGTAAACATTTGGAAAAAGCGGAAATTACGATTTGCTCTCGTAAGATTCGCATTTTTAAAAATAATTTTAACAATTGTATACATGATAAAACCAACACAAAATGCGATAATTGGTGAAATAATTAATACAATGATAATCTTAGTAAAACCTTGGTAATGTAATACTGTAAACCCCTGTGCAGCTATTGCAGCTCCAGCAATAGCGCCGATAAAGGCATGAGATGAAGAAATTGGTATACCATCTAACCAAGTAACCAAATTCCAAACAATAGAAGCGATAATAGCCGCTAATACTACTACTAGACCATTTTGTAATTTAAATGGATCTACGATATCTTTAGTAATTGTTCCAGCTACCCCTGTAAAAGTAAGTGCACCTATAAAGTTCATAATTGCCGCTAGAAGAATAGCTGTTCTTGGTGTCAATGCACGTGTAGAAACCGCAGTAGCAATTGCATTTGCTGTATCATGAAAGCCATTGATAAAGTCAAAGACTAAAGAAAATGCAACGATAGCTATAGTGATGACTAATACATATTCCATAATTTAAAACTCCCTTAGCTATTTTTCATGATAATTGTTTCAAAGTTGTTAGCAACAGCTTGACATTTATCAGCGATATTTTCTAAGCTTTCGTAAATATCTTTAATTTTAATTAAAGTGATTGGATCGGTTTCACTATTAAAGATATGTTTAATTGATTGTCTTAATATACCATCACAATTTGTTTCAAATTCTTTAATATTAATTGAATGAATTCTCATGTGAGATAATTTTTTATCAACAAGTAAACCAACTGCTAATTTCATTTCAGCGACAGCTTTTTGAATATTGTCAACAAATTCAGCCATATATTCATCAGTATATTCAATTGAATACATTTCAAACATTCCAGATGTTTCTTCCATTGCATCAAGTACATCATCGATTGCATTACACAATGATAGAATGTCTTCTCGTTCAATAGGAGTGATAAATGTTTGATTTAAGTCGCTAATGACTTTGTGCATAAGTTCGTCACCATGTGACTCGTACGTTTTAATGTTATCAGAATAAGCTTTTAAATCTAAATGGGTATTAAAATCCATTTTCCCGAATTCTACAGCTGCACGGTCCAGATTAAATACCATTTCTTCTAATTGAACCATAAACTTATCCTTTTTCTTAGTGAACATTATAATGCCTCCATTTTAGCGATTGCTATCAATCACACGTTTATTATTTAATTTAAGACAATTTAAAAATGAGCTACATTTACAATAGCTTATTTTAAAACATTATTTAGAAAGCTTTTGTAAAATTTATGTAAATATAATGTTATACCAGTTACGATACACTTCTACTTAACGCCTAAGTTGTCTCTAATTGAAAATATCATAAATTTTTCATCTCTACAATAAATTTACAAATTCTTTACAAACTCGAAATATTCTCTCTTAAATTGAGTGATTGATCGTTCGCTTAGAATGATTATAAGCAATAAATGCAAACATACTATATACGATTGTATAAATAATCATAACGATAAAAATGGACGTTTGATTTGTGAATCCTATAAATTTCATAAATACAAGTGCTGCAAAATATGCATGAAGTAAAGCAATAGCTAAAGGTAGTCCAAAGTTAAACGCCACTTTCAATTTTAGACCTCTATCCATATCTTTTTGAGTAAAACCTAATTTACGTAATATTGAATAATTTTCTAATTCATCTTCAGTTTCATCAATTTGTTTAATATAGATAATACATCCAGTTGCTATAAGAAATGCAATACCTAAAAAAGAACTTATAAATAATAAAATTCCTGTTAAACTTGAAATTTCGCTTGCTATCTGACTTCTAGTTTTTAAATTCTGATTCATGTGATTGATAGTCTTTTCTAATCTAGGTATATCTTTTGTATGTTTTAAATCAAAACCATGTTGAGAAATGATGTCCTTATTTTTAACATGTTGTTTTATAAATTGATAATCCTCGTTATTAAGCACGAGTGTCGGTCCACCTAAATCTATACTCTCTTTAAAATAAACTTTATGAATCACTTTTCGCAGTTGAACTTTAGTATGATGTCGTTTCGTACCAATCAGTGTTGTCCCGTGTGGTCGATGTTTAGTTAATTCAGGAATAACATCTTCTGGGATAATTAAATCTGCTTGTCCTTTTTTCAAAGAAACATTTGAAAAGTAATCTTCACTTGTTACAGTCACCGAATAAGGTCTAGCTGCATTTACATCAAATAGATAATCTTTATATAAATGCGTGTACACTACTTGCTTATAATTATAGTTATATGCAATATGCTGTTGCTCTAATTGATATTTTAACTTTTCAGACAAGATGTCGTTGTTCGTTGTTACTTCATAAGGTGATTCTAATGAAATTTCTTTACTTAAAGATCCTCGACTAATTGCTGCAAAACATAGGACCGATACGGTAATAGCAGAAATAATAGAAATGATTGTTAAAGAGAAAGCATTCTTTCTAATCCTAAACATTAATGAAGAAGTGAAAATAACATCATTTACAGTTACATTTCCACTTTTAAATGATTTAATTATTTTTAATATAAGAGACACTGAACTTCTGAAAAAGAAATAAGCTCCGATCACAGTTAAAAATAAAATAATAAAAGGTAATACGATATCATCTAATAATTCAACAAATCGTGTGGATAAATAATATCCTGCCAAAATGAAAACAATACCTAAAATTCCTAGAATAATTTCTCCAAATGTAATATGTTTACCTGTTTCATCTATATATTCTTCAGACTCCATTAATTGCGTAACAGAATATTTATTTAAGAAAATGATAGCTTGAAGAATAATTAAAATATATGCAATGATTAAAATAAATAAGGTTTGAATTATAGCGTCTACACTAAAAACAAGCGAAACCGAGGTATGTATACCTAATAATTTCAATATAATCATAAGTAAAATTTTAGACCCAACAATCCCTATTATCACACCTAAAACTGCAGTGATTAAGAAAATAAACAATTGTTCTAACATAAACATATAAATAATACTTACTTTATTTAACCCCATAATCTGTAATAGTCCCAATTCGTAACTTCGTCTTTTAATAAAAAGAATATTGGTATACATAATAAAGACAACGATGATTATAAATAGAAAATAACTTCCTATTTTAGAACCCTCTCTAATCATAGATAAAGACTCATGTATATGGAGATGATGAACATATTTAATCGTAATAAAACTAAAATATAAAACGGTACTAATGACTAATGAAAACATATAAATAGCATAGTGCTTGATATTTCTTAGGAAATTTCTCCAAATAATATAGCTAAAACTCATAAATCTTGCCACCTAATATACTTTGGGCTCTTAATATTTCTTCATAAAATAATTGTTTATTATCTTGTCCTTGATAAATTTCAGTAAATATTAAGCCATCTTTCAACATTACAACACGATTAGAAAAACTTGCTGCAAGTGGATCGTGTGTAACCATAATAATAGTTACATCATAGATTTTATTTATTTTTTCAAAACGTGTGAGTAAATCCCTAGTGTTCTTAGAGTCTAAAGCGCCTGTTGGTTCATCCGCAAAAATGATTTTAGGATATGTAATAAATGCACGCGCTGCAGATGTTCGTTGACGTTGTCCCCCTGAAATTTCAGACGGATATTTGTCACTAATATCATATATATTAAGCGCTTCAGTAATTTGTCTATAACGTTTATTCATTTCTTCCTTATTTAATTTAAGTACTGATAAAGGCAACATAATATTTTCTTTTACAGTAAGTGTGTGTAATAAATTATATTCTTGAAAAATAAATCCAATATCTTTTTTTCTAATTTCTGATAGTTCCTTATTTGATAACTTTTCCAATTGTTTTCCATTTAGTATTACAGATCCTTGTGATAAATAATCAATTGAACTTAAAACATTAAGTAATGTTGTTTTACCAGATCCAGAAGGTCCCATAATTGAAACAAACTCTCCAGTTTCAATATTTAAATCAATGCCTCTTAACACTTCTTGTATCGTTTGTTTTGTCCCATATGTTTTAACAATTTGCTTTGCTTGTAATATTGTCAATTTAGAATGTCCCTCACTATCATATATTTTAACGATTGAATGATATAGATGAACCTGAGACGTCACTATAAAGTCCCAGGTTTCACTCAATGTTCTACTCACTTATTACACTAAAATGATATTTCCATAAGCTTAATTTATGTATTTACTTTAAATATTATATAAGTTTTAGTCCAAACTTTTTATAGTAAAGTCCAATATCTCCTTGCGATAAAGCGAACAATTGCACTTATATACTATTTTAACAACGTCTTTATGATAGACTTAATTTCTCTTGTGACATTCTTTCTATGACTTCGTTTTGCATAGGGAACGTTAAAATAAATGTTGTTCCTTCACCCACCGTCGACTCGACCTCTACTTCAATACCTAATGGATGTCTTACACTTTCTACTAAGTATAAACCAATTCCAGAAGAAGTTGTTTCATTACGATTTGCGGTAGAAGTATAGCCTCTTTCAAAAATACGTGGTAAATCTTTAGCACTAATCCCACGCCCATAATCAGTAATTTCTAAAGCGATATGGTCTTTTTTAGCAAACGACCGAATCACAATATCTTTTCCTTGAGAATATTTCAAAGAATTAGATAAAATCTGTCTAATCATCATGCGACACCATTTTACATCTGTAAATACTTCTGGATTCGTGTCAAATTCTAATTCATAGCCAATACCTTTAACTTGACTGATATGCCGCGTAAGTTGAATTTCTTCGATCACTAAACGTTTTAATGGTACTTTTTCGAAATACATATCTCTATTTTTAGATTCAAGACGTGTTAAATAAAGTTGCTTATCTAATAATTCATTCACTCTTGACCATTCATAAAGTAAGGCTTTCTTACGTTCCATATCTTCAACTTGATCAATTAATAATTTCATTGCTGTAACAGGTGTTTTAATATCGTGAACAAATTCAGTTAACGATTGTTCAGACGCTTGTATATGAATTTGTTGTTCAGTAGCTCTTTCTTTTTGAAACAATAATTTACGATATAAATAGTCCACCATTTCCTGTTGAAATGGATTCTCAGCTAATTCTTTATGTTTAATTTCTTCGATTTCCTTATTATTATAAAAATGTTGATATAATTTTACTTCTCTTAAAAAAGTAAAAATAAGAAATATACAAGTTAAACCTATATTTAATAAGACAATGTACGCTACACTTTCAATTGCCATATCATAGTCTATATATGCCATCCCTAAAAACACAAACTGCAAAAATATAATCCAAAATATCCAATTACTTCGTGTTTTAAGAAATAGCCAAAACCATTTCACATTACTCATGTGCCATATATCCTTTACCTACTTTTGTTTCAATTTCTGTTTCCATATCGATCTCAGATAATTTTTTTCGTAATCGATTTACATTGACTGTTAATGTGTTATCACTCACAAACGCTTCATCATCCCATAACGCTGTAATTAATGTATCTCTAGTCACAATTTGATTTTGTTTTTGAATTAACATTTCTAAAATAATCATTTCAGTTTTAGATAAATAAATGATTTTATCGCCTTTTTGAATACTATCTTTTGAAAGATCTACTAGTGCATCTTGCCAATTTAATGTACGTCTTTCTTCTGCGCCAAATTGATATACGCGTCGATAAATTGCTTGTAACTTCGCAATTAGTACGTTGGTATGAAAAGGCTTTTGCATATAATCATCTGCACCTAATTCCATACTCATCACTTGATCCATAGGATTATCACGTGACGATAAAAATAAAATAGGCACATTAGATACTTGTCTAATTTGACGACACCAATAGAATCCGTCATATTTAGGTAATTGCACATCCATTATAACGATTTCTGGTTGAACATTATGATATGTTTCCATTACGTTCCTAAAATCATTGAAAAAAAAAAAAAAAAAATCCCAATTTTCTAATTCTTTCTTTAGTTGTTGAAAAAGCGTCTGATC
>ERZ1023200.137-NODE-137-length-8884-cov-3.640163_pt1 | contig 8884 bp, 6 predicted proteins | sample MGYA00380443_ERZ1023200 | MGnify/ENA primary metagenome ERZ1023200 (study PRJEB33173, sample SAMEA4830292) | metagenome | study: EMG produced TPA metagenomics assembly of the PRJEB25223 data set... | reverse complement strand
CACTAATGGTTTACTTTTAAAAAAACAAGGTCAAAAGTTGTATGATGCAGGATTGCGTAGAATTAATGTAAGTTTAGATGCAATTGATGATGAAGTATTTCAAGCAATCAATAACCGTAACATTAAAGCTTCTACCATCTTGCAACAAATTGACTATGCAACAGCTATTGGATTTCATGTAAAAGTAAATGTAGTGATACAAAAAGGAATTAATGATGATCAAATCCTACCTATGATTGAATATTTTAAAGATAAACATATTCAAATAAGATTCATTGAATTTATGGATGTAGGTAATGATAATGGTTGGAATTTTAGTAAAGTTGTTACGAAAGAAGAAATGCTATCTACTATTGAAGAAGAGTTTGATATAGAACCTCTTCCACCTAAATATTTTGGTGAAGTTGCCACATATTATAGACATAAAGATAATGGTGCACAGTTTGGTCTAATCACAAGTGTTTCAGCTTCATTTTGTTCTACTTGTACAAGAGCAAGATTATCATCTGATGGGAAATTTTATGGATGTTTATTTAGTGTGATTGATGGTTTTGATATTAAATCATTATTGCGTAGTGGTGCTACACATCAAAAATTAAAAGACACGCTCATTTCATTATGGCAAGCACGTGATGATCGTTATTCAGATGAACGAACAGAACAAACAGTAAGAAATCGACAACGAAAGAAAATTAATATGAATTATATTGGTGGTTAATCTATACAGAAGCAAGTGATAATCATATGTGATATCACTTACTTCTGTATTTTAATTTGATAGTATTTTTAATTAATTTTAATAATTTCAAAGTAATTTATATTAATCACTAAACAGATATAAATTAATATTTGTAATAGATTAAATTGTGCATATGTTATATAATTAAATTAAGCAATTTTATTATATTATGTATTTATACAACTTAGAATCAACTTTGGAGGCATGTACTATGAATAATAAAGTGACTCGCTTTATTGAAGCGGAAAGAGAACTTAGTCAATTGAAGCATTGGTTGAAAATGACGTATAAAATTTCTATTGAGGAATTTGTTGTTTTATTTAAAGTGTATGAAGGTAAAAAAATTAGCGGAAAAGAGTTACGCGATACATTACATTTTGAAATGTTATGGGATACAAGTAAAATTGACGTCATCATCCGCAAAATTTACAAGAAAGAATTAATTTCTAAATTACGTTCTGAAACAGATGAACGACAAGTATTTTATTTCTTTAATGCGTCGCAACAAAAAGTATTAGATAAAATGAAAAATGAAATTGAAGCTATTAGTATTGCAAATTAATTAAATAAAAAGAGCACCTCTAATATTCTATAACGAATCATAGGGGTGCTTCTTTTTATATATTAAATGAAAGATTAATACGTATTACCATTCACTTTTCTACCATGAACAATTAAATAAAGTACCGTACATAAAGCGGCTACAATAGCCATAATGAAATAAACTTGAGTATACGTGATTGAACCTGTAAATAATCCAAGCAACGATGGACCAAAACCAATACCAATATCTAATCCAATAAAGTAAGTTGAAGTTGCAATTCCATATTTACTTGAAGGTGACACTTTAATTGCAATGGCTTGCATAGAAGAAGAGAGATTTCCATAGCCAATACCTAAGAACACGCCAGCAAGTAATAATACCCAACCATTATAGCTAAATACTAATAAAACAAATGTGATAATTAAGGCAAGAAATGCTGGATAAACCACAACATTTTCATTTTTTGCATCAATCATCCTACCAGCAATAGGTCGAGTGATTAATGAAGCGACCGCATAGAAAATAAAGAAATAACTAGATGCTTCTAACAAATGACGTTGCTCAGCAAAAGATTTTAAGAATGTTAGGATTGAAGCATAGTTCAACCCGATAATCATCATCACAATTGCTACTGGTACAGCTTCTTTAGCAATGAAATTATGAATGTTGAAACCAGAAGCTTGGGCTACTTTTCTATCAATTGCATTTTTAGTAGGATTAAAGTCAATTTTAATAAAGACTGAAACAATTAAACTTGCAATTCCTAGTATAAGACAGATAAGAAATAGTAAATTAATTGAGAATGATTTCAATAATAAAATTCCAAAGAAAGGACCAATGGCTGATCCAAGAACAAGACTTAGTGAAAATAAGCTAATGCCTTCACTTTTACGTTCTACAGGGGTAACATGTGCAGCAATTGTACCTGTAGCTGTCGTTGCGATAGCTGTAGCAATTCCATTTAGGAGTCGTACTAACATCAAGATGGTTATCGATCCAGAGATAAAATAAAGTAACTGAGTAATGATTAGAAAAATTAAACCAGCAATTAAAATCTTTTTAGGACCAAAACGATTGACATACTTTCCCGTTCCAAAACGTCCTATCAATGATCCGATAATAAATAGTCCTACAACAAGTCCAGATAAGCTGTCCGACACATGATAGGATGTTTTAGAATAATCAGCGATGATAACTAATAATAAGTACATACACAAATAAACAAAGAAGTTAATCATAAAATTGATCGTAAAACTTTTAGTAAAAATAGGTTGTTTAGTAGTACTAGTCTGATTCATGAGGATCCCCCTTCAATAATGTGTTATGTAATTTTTTCATAATTGCTATGACGTGATCCAAATCATCATTAGATATATTAGATTGATGGATTAAATCTTCTTGAATAGGTGTAATACAAGCATTAATGTTCTCAAATAATTGCTGTCCTTTTTCAGATAAACTTAATAGCTTTTCACGTTTGTCAGTACCTGGAGTAACCAAAAGTAAATCTTTTTCAAATAGTACTTTAATAATTTTACGCGCAGTTGGTTTTTCAATAAAACGACGTTTAGATATTTGAACTAAAGTCGTTTGGTCATATGTAGCAATATCTTTAAGCACTAACCACTGACCTGTATGTAGACCAAACTGATCTAATATAGATTGAGTACGTTTAATATAAGGACGATAAATACCAATAAAACTATTAAAAACTTCATTTGTGAGCATTTTGAATTATCTCCCTCAAAAATAGTTAGCAAGGCTAACTAATTGATGACGAAAAATATTATACGCCGATTTCATTCATTTTTCAACACTAAATATAAGTTATAGAGTAAAGTATAGTGAAATTTGTTAAAATACAATTAAGTTTAAATTAGTAAAGGGGATATTGATAAATGAAGTTGAAATTTGATCATATGATTCATTACGTCGATCAATTAAAAGGATTTAAATATCCAGGTGAGTTATTAAAAATTCATTCTGGAGGCAAGCATCATCAATATGGCACTTTCAATCGTTTAGCTTATATAAATGGAAATTACATCGAACTCTTAGATGTTGAAGATGTTGAAAAGTTAAAGAAAGAAGCTAAAACTGAAGAGGGTAGAGTCGCTTTTGCAACGAAAATTGTTCAAGATGATTTTAAGCAAGGATTGAAAACAATGGCATTTAGAACGGAAGATATAGAGAAAGTAAAACAATCTTTAAACGAACGTCATATTGATACGATTGGTCCTATACATATGGACAGAGAAGATAAAAAGGGTGAAAAGATAAGATGGAAGTTACTCTATATCGCTGATCCCGACTATATGGTTAGGCCACCTTTTTTTATTGAGTGGAATAAAAATAAAGTCGATCATATGCAAAATTTAGATTCATTTTTTCAGAAACAATTTAAAATTGATAAAATTATTATAGATAGTTCTAAACGCTCTAAAACCTTAACTAAGTGGCAAAGCTGGTTTAATATGGACATTATAGAAGAAAATGAGAACTACACTGACTTAAAATTAGAGGGGGATACTATCGTTTATCGGATTCAAGATGCGGCTCAATCTGGATACAATACCATTGTTTTTAAAGATAATGAAACTACGACTCCTTATTCAATTATTATTAAAGGAGCCAAATATCGTTTCGAACCGAATGAAGGAACTAATTAAATAGATAGGTATAAGTACTATGTGCGATAAAAGCAATATGAATAAAAACTAGTACTAGAGAGATTAAGCTTAATATTAAAGAAAAACGATTTGTTTTTAATAATATAAATAAAATGGTAAGTACAAGTGATAAAGCGACAAACATCACTCTCAGACTAAAAAAATTTATAGTTAAAGGATGAGCCATTGTATAAATTATTGCAATAGTATTACATACAATAAATATAAGTAAAATTATATTTCTCAATTTTAAAAACCTCTTTAATAAAAAATAGTAGTGTTTTTCATTCATTAAGTATAACAAAAAGAATAGCTTTTTGAAGAAAATTCAACTTCTATTATGAGTTTGTCGACACTCTCAAATCTACAATGTATAATGATAAGTAATGCAAAGATAAAGGAGTTTTATATAGCATGGAAAAGATGAATATCACAAATCAGGAACATGACGAATTTGTAAAAACTCATCCGAATGGTGATTTATTGCAACTGACAAAGTGGGCAGAGACAAAGCGCTTAACTGGATGGTATTCAAAACGTGTGGCAGTAGGTGAAAATGGTGAAATTAAAGGTGTAGGACAGTTATTATTTAAAAAGATACCGAAGTTACCATTTACATTATGCTACGTATCACGTGGATTCGTAGCCGATTATAATGATAGAGATGTACAGAGAGCACTTTTAAATGAAACAAAAAAAATCGCTAAAGAAGAAAAAGCGTATGCGATTAAGATTGATCCAGATGTTGAAGTAGAACATGGCACAGAAGCACTTAAAAATTTAAGAATGCTTGGATTTAAACATAAAGGGTTTAAAGAAGGATTATCAAAAGACTATATTCAACCTCGTATGACAATGATTACACCTATTGATAAGACGGATGATGAAATTATTCAAAACTTTGAACGTCGTAATCGTTCTAAAGTTAGATTGGCGCTTAAACGAGGTACTAAAGTTGAACACTCAAATCGTGAAGGGCTTAAAACATTTGCGAAATTAATGCAAATTACGGGTGAACGTGATGGCTTCTTAACACGTGATATTAGCTATTTTGAGAATATTTATGACTCATTACATGAAGATGGGGATGCAGAATTATTCTTAGTGAAATTAGAGCCACAACAAGTGCTTGATGAAACGAATAAAGATCTAGAAGCTCAAGAAGCAGAAAAAGCTAAACTAGAAGCGAAGTCAGAAGCACGTCCAAATGATAAAAAAACAGCTAACAAATTAAATGATGTAAAAAATAAGATTTCTAAGACAACTGAATTAAAAGAAGATTTAGAAAGATTAAATCAAGAACATCCAGAAGGCGTATATTTATCAGGCGCATTACTTATGTTTGCAGGTAAAAAATCATATTACTTATATGGAGCTTCTTCAAATGATTATCGTGATTTCTTACCGAACCATCATATGCAATATGAAATGATGAAATACGCAAGAGATCATGGTGCAACAACGTATGACTTTGGTGGCACAGATAATAATCCATCAAAAGATTCTGAACACTATGGATTATGGGCTTTTAAACGTGTATGGGGCACTTATTTAAGTGAAAAAATTGGTGAGTTTGATTATGTCTTAAATCAGCCGTTATATCAATTAATCGAACAAGTTAAACCAAGACTTACAAAAGCCAAAATTAAACTCTCTCGCAAATTAAAACGTAAATAATTAATTTACAGTATTGTAGATACAGTATTTAGTCTGAACGATTCTATGAAGAAACGTTCAGATTTTTTTACCAATATTAATAACTTATTATAGGAGAAATAACTAAATGATTAAAAAGATGCTTCAATTTTCATTAGGTAATAAGTTTGCTATTTTCTTAATGGTTCTTTTAGTTATTATAGGTGGCATATATTCAAGTGCTAAACTTAAATTAGAATTATTACCTGATGTTGAAAACCCAATTATTTCTGTCCAAACGACGATGCCAGGCGCTACACCTCAAACGACACAAGATGAAATTAGCTCGAAAATTGATAAACAAGTCAGATCACTCGCTTATGTAAAAAGTGTAGAAACACAATCGATATCTAATGCTTCAATTGTGAAAGTTGAATATAACAACGGAACTGACATGGATAAAGCTGAAGAAGTACTGAAAAAAGAAATAGACAAAATCGATTTTAAGGATGGAGTAAGTGAACCAGAATTAATACGTAATTCCATCGATGCTTTTCCTATTGTAGCTTACTCATTTACAAATGAAAGTAATGACTTAAGAACTACTACAAATGAAAGTAATGACTTAAGAACTACTACAAAGGAAATTAATGAACAATTAATACCTAAACTTCAAACTGTTGATGGTGTTCAAAGTGCACAACTGAATGGACAAACTACCCGTCAAGTTACTTTAAAATTTAAACAAAAGGAATTGGATAAAGTAAGGTTATCTGCGGAGGATGTTGAAAATTACATTAAGACAGCGACAAGAGAAACACCACTCGGTTTATTCCAATTTGAAAATAATGAAAAATCCCTTGTTGTGGATGGTCAATTTAAATCAGTCAGTGCATTAAAAGATTTAAACATCCCGCTTTCTATAGCAGGCCAAGGACAATCAAGTGATTCTAACGATAATAGTATTAGTAGTACTGGCCAAGAGGGTAGTCAATCATCTAGTGCAAGTCAATCGCAAACGAATAGCTCTTTAAAAGGAACAAATGGTCAAATGCCAAGCGTGCCACTTAAAAATTTAGCTAACATCACTGTGGGCGATGAACGAGATTCTATTTCAAAAACAAATGGTAAAGACGCAGTGAACGTACAAGTAATGAAAGCACAAGATGCAAATACAGTTCAAGTGGCTAGAGCAACGCAAAAGAAAATAGACGAGTTTGTTAAGAATAATAGTGATATCAAAGCTACAAAAACAATGGACACAGCTAAACCAATTGAAGATTCATTATATACTATGATTGAAAAAGCGGCATTAGGTACCATCGTCGCAATTATTGTTATTTTATTATTCTTAAGAAATATTAAAACAACAGCGATATCTATCGTTTCAATTCCGTTATCTATTTTGATTGCACTTATTGCACTGAAATTAAGTAATGTATCACTTAATATTTTAACTTTAGGTGCATTGACGATTGCGATTGGTCGGGTCATAGATGATTCTATTGTTGTAGTAGAAAATATCTATCGACGATTATCAGATCCAAGTGAACAATTAAAAGGGAACAATTTAGTTATTAGTGCAACGAGAGAGGTATTTAAACCTATTTTATCTTCTACGATTGTTACAATTATAGTTTTCTTACCGCTAGCTTTTGTTTCCGGCTCAGTAGGTGAAATGTTCCGACCATTTGCGTTAGCTATCACATTTAGTTTACTGGCTTCGCTTCTTGTTTCTATTACTGTTGTGCCAGCCCTTGCCTCAACATTCTTTAAAAATGGAATAAACATAAAGGGCAATGTTAATGAAGAAAATAAATTAGGAGGGATTAGTAAGGGATATAAACGAGTACTTGGTTGGTCGCTTAATCATAAATGGCTTGTTCTTATTATTAGTATTGTTATATTAATTGCGAGTATAGGAATTGGTGCAGCTAAATTAGGAACAAGTTATATTTCTACAGGGGAAGATAAGTTTTTAGCGTTAACTTATACACCTAAACCAGGAGAAACTGAAGAAGCAGTACTTAAACATGCTGAAAAAGCTCAAAAATACCTTCAAAGTAAAGATAAAGTTAAAACAGTTCAATTTTCTGTAGGGGGACCTTCTCCAGCAGATCCAACGGGAAGTACGAATAGCATGGCTATTATGGTGGAATATGATTCGGATACGCCGCACTTTGAGGAAGAACCAGATAAAGTGGTTACACATCTTTCTAAAATGAAAAACCCAGGTAAATGGAAAAATCAAGACTTAGGTACAGGAGCTGGAAACAATTCAGTGGACGTAACTGTTAAAGGACCTTCTACTGATGCAATTAGAAGTACAGTAACTAAAGTTGAAAATAAAATGAAATCCATTAAAGGTGTAGCAGATGTCAATTCAGATTTATCACAAACCTATGATCAATATGAAATTAAAGTAGATCAAAATAAAGCAACAGAGAAAGGTATTTCTGCAGGACAATTAGCATTAAATTTAAATGAGAATTTGCCTGAAAAGACGATTACTACAGTTAAAGAAAATGACAATAAAGTCGATGTCAAAGTAAAACAAAACAAGCAGACGGATTGGTCTCGAAATAAATTAAATAATATGGAATTAAAATCACCAACAGGTGAAACGGTAAAACTTAAAGATATAGCCAAACTAGAACGTACAACTACGCCAAGTAAATTAGTTCAAGAAGATGGTGACTACGCAACAACTGTTTCCGGTAAAATTACTGATTCAGATGTAGGTGGTGTATCTAGTAAGGTAATGAATAAAATCAATAATATAGATAAACCAGACAACGTTAAAGTTAATGTGGGTGGTGCTACAGATGATATTAATCAAGCAATGACGCAATTGGCATTCGCCATGTTAGTAGCTATCGTTATCGTATATTTAGTATTAGTCATCACATTTAAAGGTGGCTTAGCACCTTTCACAATACTATTCTCACTACCATTTACTATTATTGGTGTCGTATTAGCATTATTAATTACAGGTGAAACAATATCTGTTCCAAGTTTAATTGGAATGTTAATGTTAATCGGTATCGTAGTAACCAATGCTATAGTGTTAATTGATCGTGTGATAACAAATGAACATGAAGGTATGTCAATGAAGGAAGCGTTGTTAGAAGCGGGTGGCACTCGTATAAGACCTATTCTTATGACTGCCATTGCAACAATTGGTGCATTATTGCCTTTATTATTTGGACAAGATAGTTCAATATTGATTTCAAAAGGTATGGCAGCAACTGTAATCGGAGGATTGATTTCGTCTACACTTCTTACATTAATTGTTGT
>ERZ1023200.131-NODE-131-length-9045-cov-5.515239_pt1 | contig 9045 bp, 9 predicted proteins | sample MGYA00380443_ERZ1023200 | MGnify/ENA primary metagenome ERZ1023200 (study PRJEB33173, sample SAMEA4830292) | metagenome | study: EMG produced TPA metagenomics assembly of the PRJEB25223 data set... | reverse complement strand
AGGTTTGGTCGTTTTAGTATTAGATTGCGCTTGCAATACTATATTACGAAAAGTTGTATGATGTTTATATGAAAGTTGTAATCAATATTTTTATCATCATAACTTGTTTAATATCCATTATTTCTTAAGGTTTTCTTATTTTCCAATGATAAGGATCTTCAAGTTGATACCAATCAGAATTCATTTCGCTACTATTTAGCAGGCATTCATCGAGTTTTTTTTCGATTTTTTTTTTTTTTATGTCGGTAACAATAATGACCAATTGTGTCTTTCTATCCCCATATTCAATATCCCAGCTTTCCGCTACGTCACGACGTTGAGCAAGTATCTCTTCACGTTTTTCTTTAGGCATTGATGCAACCCAATATGTAACTGGGCTGATATTACATGACGATCCTGCTTGTGACAGTAAACACGCAACCTCGTTATATTGCGCAAGCCATACAATACCTTTTGAACGAACAATGTTTTGAGGCATTTGTTCTAACCAATCATTGAAACGTTTCGCGTGAAACGGTAATCGTCTTGAATAGACAAACGAACTCATACCATATTCTTCAGTTTCCGGTGTATGTGCCTCATGGCCGCCTTCTGTTAGCTCCTTAATCCATCCTGCAGAATTGCTAGCTTTTTCAAAATCAAATCGTCCTGTATCTAAGACATCATTAATATCTACTTGAGACTGCGTTGTTTTAATTATTTTTGCATCTGGTTGTAATGTTCTAAGTATATGTTCTAATTTATCTAGCGCTTCATTTGTAACTAAATCTGTTTTATTCAATACAAGTACATCACAGAATTCAACTTGGTCTATTAATAAATCCGCAATTGAACGTTCATCTGTCACATCCGCACCTTGATTACGATCCACAAGTAAATCTTCAGAATGAATATCATTAACAAATCGATTCGCATCAACGACCGTAACCATCGTATCTAAACGACAAATCGAAGTGAGATCTATTCCCATCGCTTCATCGATATACGAGAACGTTTGCGCTACAGGTACTGGTTCAGAAATGCCTGTAGATTCAATAACGATATAATCAATATTGCCTTTATGTACGAGTCGTTCAACTTCTTTTAATAAATCGTCACGTAACGTGCAACAAATACATCCATTAGATAGTTCAACTAATTTTTCATCTGTTCTAGACAGTCCACCACCATCAGCAACTAAATCTTTATCAATATTGACCTCACTCATATCATTTACAATGACTGCAATACGACGACCTTCTCGATGATTTAAAATATGGTTTAGTAACGTTGTCTTCCCTGAGCCTAAATAACCACTTAATACAGTTACAGGTATCTTACTCATTTGTATCTCTCCTTTTTAAATCGTAACTATTACGATTTAAATTGTACAGGGATATTTAAGATTGTCAATATGAATTAAATGAATGATGTATGATATAACTTTTCTATGGCGAGTGATTTACCGCGTATGTCCTCACCTATACTTCAAGGTTTGATATTCCTTAAAGGTATTACACTTTTAATGACATCATTATATTGTTTATGAAACATTGCTGATAGTTTTTTATAAAAAAAGAGCGAAAAATTATTTTTCGCTCTTACACATTATAAATAAATTTTTTAGTATTTCATTCAAATTTTGCGTTAATAAATTTAACTGAGATTGCACCCAGAAGCATCATGATTCCTGCAAATAATAACATCGCAGGCATTGAACTTCCTAATAGTGGGAAAAGTGCAAAGCTTACTACAGAAGCGACAATTTGTGGTAGACAAATACTTGTATTAAATAAACCTAGATAAGCACCTGAATTTTCTCCATCAATTGCTTCGGTTAATAGTGTAAATGGTTGAGTATTCATCGTTAAGTTATTAATACCAATAAATATAAATGAAATAATGAGTAACCATTGGTTATGAATAAAGAACATTGAAATAAGACCTAACCCACCAAAAATTAATCCAAAACTATACCAAAATTTTCTTTGAGAGGGTTTAGATTTTGCAATGACAAAACCAAAAATAACTGAACTTAAAAATTGTATACAGTATAACACACCATACCAGTTCCCTGCTGCTTGATATCCTGCTGAAGAAGGGTCTGTCGCATTCCATACATTTTTTGCTATTGCACCTGTTGAATACGTCCAGAGATACATTAATGCAAACCAGTTAAAAAATTGAACTACGCTAATTTGCCAAAATTGTTTAGGCGCAGTTTTTAACAGTTGCCATAAATTTAATTTCTCATTCCTATTGTCATCTGAAATGCCGTGATAATAGTTATATGTTTTAGGTTCATATTCTTTAACGGAAAGAACCGTCCAAATAGAAGCAATGAGTAATACCGCTGCTGCAATATAATAAGCTATTTTTACTGTCATCGGTACTTCCCCTTTAGGCGCTACATTACTCATTCCCATAATTGTTAGTAAAAATGGTAATAGTGTAGCAATAATACCACCTAAATTTGAGAAGATTTGTTGCCATGACCAGGCCATATCTCTTTGTTTTTCGTTTACCATATCTCCAATAATCATTTTATAGGGCTGCATACACGCATTTGACGTCAAATCCATAAGTAACGTCATGATTGCACCAAATGACAACGCCATAAGTGATGCATATCCAAATCCAAACGAACCTGCATTAGGTAGTAGGACTAATACGATCGCTCCAATGGGACCAGCAATTAAAAGATACGGCATCCGACGTCCAAATCTAGTCCAAGTTCTATCAGAATAGTATCCAATAAGTGGTTGTACAATCATTCCTGCTAATGGCGGCAAAATAAAAAACCAACCTAAATTATTAGGATCGGCGCCGAGCGTTTGAAATATTCTTCCCATCATTGCTGATTGAAGTGCAAATGCCATGTTTACTCCGAAGAAACCAAATGTAATAGAAAAAATAACTGCTTTTTTTAAATAGGGTAGCGTAATACCTTGTTCTTCAGTATTTTTAGTATGTATTTGATCTGTATCTTTCATTTCTATCTCTCCTATTTATTACTTGATATAGTCATTTAATTCAATAATTAAATAGCTATATCAAATAACAATTTGTTGGAATCGTTTTCAACTGTAATTATAACATTTTTGAGTTTCTTTGAGAACGCTCGCATTTCCTATAAATAAATCAGAGTTCATTTTATTTTCTAATCTCATATATATCATAATTACCTAATTTAGGTATTTTTATAGATAATTAAAGATTATTGTGATGATAATAGATATATTAATACTTAAAAACAAAATATATAACATAATCTATAATTAGATTATTACAATAAATAACGATAGAAAAAATTGATTATATTAAATATAATTAGATTATTATTTGTATTTTAACTACTTTTTAAAATACATTAGATTATCAAAAAGATTACTAATTAAAGGAGTATAAAAATGAAGGTTATAAAGAGTAAAGAAATCAATCATAGGCCTAAAGTAAGTGTATTAATTAGTACGTATAACAAAGAAAAATTTATTAATAAAACATTAGATAGTGTCTTAAAACAATCGATGGATATGAGAGATTTTGAATTAATCGTGGTGGATGACTGTTCTACTGACCAAACCGTTGATATTGTTTCTAAAAAAATAGACAGTTTTTCTAATTACAAATTTATTCAATTAGATCAAAATTCGGGTACACCTGCGAAACCACGAAATTTATCTATTGATTTAAGTAAGGGAAAGTACATCATGTTTATAGACGGTGATGATTGGTTACCTGAAGATGCTCTAGAAAAGTTATATACACTTTTAAAAACAAACAAGACAGACTATGCTACAGGCTTAACAAAATATGTGCATAGTGATCGCATAGCTAGAAGTGGCGTTGCTCTATCTAAAATTGCATATAATAAAGTAGATTTAAAACACTTTAGAAAATCATTTTATCATTTAGCACCTGCTGGTCGTATGATTAAAGCTAGCGTCATTAAAAAGAATCATATTCAATTTCCAGAAATGATTTTTGGAGAAGATTTACAATTTTTCGCAGAAGTCTTTTTCAATACTAAACGTATTAGTACAACACAAGATGTGGTTTATTGTGCTAACCGTTACGACGATAATATTTCTTTAGTAAAATCAGAAAAATCAACACATATTAATCGTATGAAATGGCAAGGTGAAGCCTATCGTCACTTAATGAGTAAATATAAAAATAATAAATTAATGCCTAATTTACTATATCGTATTATTAATAAAGATGTTTTAGAAGCTAAATTCTATAAAAAAGGCTTTATTAAAAACATAAATGAGTTACTTCCTATTTTTCAAAATATCATTCATATGGTAGATGAACATTTCGATGCTTTAGACTATGCAGATGATGATTTAAACCGACAAGCCATCAAACTAATACGTGAGGGGAATAAAGAAGACATTATCAGTTTTGTTAAATTCTATCTTAAAAAAGATGATAAGCCGCTTCATGAGAAAAACGATATATATTACTATTCGTTTAAAGGAACACATTACAAAAAAAGAATGCATCCTACATTACTAAAAATCTCTCAAGAGAATGATAAGGCGTTCTTAAAAATACTTTCTAAAAACTCTGAGTTAAAGTATCTAGAAGTAAAACATCGAAAAGATCCAACTCAATTCATCGTATTAGATATTAAGAAACATCGTTTTAAATCTGAAGAATATACTGTTCAATTTACAACAAAGAATTTACCTGATGGAAAATTAGCTCTTACAGTTTTAGATAAAGATTTAAATGGCTCAGTTATCAAATCAGGCATGCGTTTTGATTTTTATGAAACTGTTGGTGGCAATTTAGGATATATTAAAAAGTAATTAAAATCTTAGATGTTTCGCCACCGTAGCATTCATTTTACATATATTTATTCGATATATGTAAAATAACGATCTTAATAAATTATAAATCTTAGTCTTGTTATCTATGTATTTTTATAATTCCAAAAGAAATTATGCTAAATTTCAAAATAATGCTGTACTTATTCATTCAAAAGGTGTATAGTTGGTTTCACGTAATAAAAGCTCGTATTTTGGATTGTAGTATATTTTTATAGAATATTCTCTTTTAATTTATGAATTTGTTACAAATATGATGTGCAAAAGCACTTGGAGGTATTCTATATGAATAACGGTACAGTTAAATGGTTTAACGCAGAAAAAGGGTTTGGATTTATCGAAAGAGAAGACGGTGACGATGTGTTTGTTCACTTCTCAGGTATCGCTACTGATGGATATAAAACTTTAGAAGAAGGTCAAAAAGTAGAGTTTGACATCACTGAAGGTCAACGTGGCGAACAAGCAACAAATGTTGTCCCTGTTTAAACATAAATTTTAGCACAAGCATGTATGTATACGTGCTTGTGCTTTTTTTATCATTTCTTTTTGATATTGATATAAAAAATCATCTTTATTTGTATAATGTTGATAAAAAGTCCCTCTACTAATACCACTTTCTCGACAAATATCTTTGACGTTTATATCTTTATAAGGTTTATCTTCTAATAGTCGAATCATACCGTTTTCAATTTTAGTTAATGTTTTATATACACGTTTATCTACAATGTTTTCATTCATTTACTGATTTCTCCTAAACAATATTGAACACTTATCATTGTTGTGTCTGATTATTTTTAATTAATACACTCTAACTTAGAAAATTAACTTATATTGACTATACAGTAATTAAACACAGTGTCAAATTCAAATAAGGAGGAAACATCATATGGCACAAACGATTGCAAAATTAACTGATGCAGTAAAGCAGTACGATAAACATAACGTATTAGATCATATTAGCTTAAATATTCAAGAAGGAGAATTACTCGGTCTCATAGGACCAAGTGGGTCTGGTAAAACCACGACAATCAAGTGTTTACTTGGTATGGAAAAATTGAATTCGGGTTCTACAGAAATATTTGGACAGCGTATGCCTAACCGTCAAGTGTTAAGCCGTATTGGTTATATGGGACAGAATACTGCACTCTATGAGTCATTATCTGCTAAAGAGAATCTTATCTTTTTTGGCCATCTAGCGGGAATAAAAGGTAAACAGTTAATAAAAAGCATTAACCACAATATGGAGCTAGTTAATTTAGAGAATGCACTAAATAAGACGGTTAATACATTTTCAGGCGGTATGCAACGTCGATTATCATTAGCCATTACACTCTTATCTAACCCAAGTCTCATTATATTAGATGAACCTACAGTAGGTATTGACCCTAAATTAAGACAACAAATATGGAATCAGTTAAAGTCTCTAACTAAACAAGGTAAAACGGTTATCGTTACAACACATGTCATGGATGAAGCTGAACGTTGTGATAAAATCGGCCTCATTGTAGAGGGTCGACTCTTCGCCATAGGTACACCAAATGAATTAAAACAAAAATTCAATGTTGAAACAATAGAAGAGGTCTTTATTAAAGCTGAGGAGGTTAAAAATCAATGAAACTTTTAGCAATGATTCAACGCGTCATCATTGAATTATTAAAAGATAAACGTACACTCGCACTTATGTTTTTAGCGCCTTTATTAGTCCTTACATTAATGTATTTTATTTTCAATTCAGATGAAGATACAACATTAACTATTGGTGTTGACCACTCAGTATCCACTCAAATTACAGAGGGTATTAAAAATGACGATGTTAAATTTAAGGATTTTCCATCTAATCAACATATTAAATCTAAAATTGAACATCATCATTTAGATGCTTTTATTTATCAAAATAATCAAACCATACATGTTACGTACACTAATGAAGATCCAAGTAAATCCGCTTCGATTAAACAACTCCTTCATCAGTCCATTCAAAAAGATAAAATGAATGATATAAAAAAAGTAATGGTGTCTTTACCACAGTCTGCTAAAAATAAAGACGCTAAAGATATCCAATTAGAGAATACCTATTTATATGGTGATGAACATAGTAATTATTTCGATAAAATGTTCCCTATTCTTATGAGTTTCTTTGTCTTTTTATTTGTTTTTCTTATCTCAGGCATAGCACTTTTAAGAGAGCGTACAACTGGAACATTAGAACGTGTACTTGCGACACCAATTAAAAGAAGTGACATTGTTTTTGGTTACTTAATTGGATATGGGGTTTTTGCTATTATTCAAACTTTAATTATTGTATTTTTCTCAATATACTTATTAAATATCAATTTAGCAGGCAGTCTTACTTACGTTATACTTATTAATATTTTATTAGCTATTGCAGCATTAGTAATGGGAATTTTCATTTCAACATTTGCAAATTCAGAATTTCAAATGGTGCAATTCATACCTATTGTTGCTATTCCACAGGTATTCTTTTCTGGAATTTTCCCACTAGAAAATATGTCACCGTGGTTAAGTAACATAGGATACTTATTCCCACTAAGATACGCTGGTCACGCCTTAACAAATATTATGATTAAGGGTCAAGGATGGTCTAATATATGGTTTGATGTATTAATACTATTTGTTTTCATTATCATATTTACTACGATGAATATGATTGGTTTAAAACGATATCGAAAAGTCTAATATAACTTTCGTGTTAATTATAATCCTGATACTAACGTATTTAAATGAAACTAAGTATCAGGATTTATTTTTATTACATTTATATTCTTCTTTCAATAAACTATACACGTAATGATCTGAAAATTATCCTTATCACTATTGATTTAATAGAACATACATTTTTACTTGATGCATATTTGTATTCCAAAATAAATGAACACGAGGTAAAAAAAGTTTAAAAAAATTGTCTGTGTGAAAATACATACTATATAAAGAAAATAAGGAGTGTTAAGTATGGCTAATAAAATTGCAATTGCTGGTGCGGGTGCAATGGGAAGTCGTATTGGTACTTACTTAAAACAAAGTGGACAAGATGTTACATTAATAGATTACTGGAAAGATCATGTTCATCGAATAAATGAAAAAGGAGTAGAAGTTCAAACTGAACATGATACTTATACTGTTGAAATGCATGCCACATTCCCTGAAGAGGTCAATCAAACCTATGATATTATTGTACTTTTAACAAAATCAATGCAATCTGAACAAATGATGCAAATTTTAAAAGAGCAGGGAGCAATTAGCGAGGATACTGCCATCTTATGTATGATGAATGGTTTAGGCCATGACGAACGTCTATCACAATTTGTTCCAAAATCACAAATTTTCTTAGCCGTAACAATGTGGACAGCTGGATTACGTGGTCCAGGTCAATTGCTATTAGAAGGTGAAGGTTCAATTGACTTTCAACGTGCTGATGGTAAAAAAGACCCACGTACTCAAGAAATTGCAGATATCTTAAATCAAGCCCATTTAAATGCCACTATCAGTAATGATGTATTTAAAGCGATATGGTCTAAAGCTACGCTTAACAGTGTTTTAAATCCATTGTGCACGATATTAGATAAAACAATTGGTGAATTGGGCGCTTATGATCATTCTAGAGCAATGATACGCCCAATCATTGAAGAAATTGTCGACGTAGCACATGCTAAAAATGTAGATATTCATATTAACGACTTAATCTCGAAAATTGAAGCAGCTTATCCTGATCATGCACAAGGTTTACACTATCCTTCAATGCATCAAGATTATAATCATGGTCGTTTAACTGAAATAGATTACTTAAATGGTCAAATTGTGGACTATGGTAAATCATTAGGTATCGAAACTCCTAATAATGAACTGATTACTCATCTCATTCATCAATTAGAAATGAAGTTAAATATAAATGAATATTAAGTAATATGAAACGAACTAGATCACTTTGGTAAATGATTGAAAAATTGTTTACTCTTTTGATACATTTTTATGATTGTATAACCCCCTAAACTTATTATAGCTTAGGGGGTTGTTGCTTAATCATATATGTGAATTGAAAGCTAATCAATCTGATATGAAGTAACATATTTTAAGTAATATGATATATTTTTCTTCTAATTCTTGTCTCATTTGTTCTAAACTTGCTGAAAAACCGCATCACTTATGATAAGCGTCTGCGTATCGGTTAATGATGCGGTTTTTAATTATATAATTTCAATTAATAAGGTAATGA
>ERZ1023200.129-NODE-129-length-9094-cov-3.703507_pt1 | contig 9094 bp, 10 predicted proteins | sample MGYA00380443_ERZ1023200 | MGnify/ENA primary metagenome ERZ1023200 (study PRJEB33173, sample SAMEA4830292) | metagenome | study: EMG produced TPA metagenomics assembly of the PRJEB25223 data set... | reverse complement strand
TACATACGGTAAGGCGACGCTGACGTGGTTTGAAGAGATTTTCGAAGAGTATTAATCAACATAATCTAGTAAATAAGCGTAGCCTTTTTCTTCCATTTGGGCTTTGGGAATAAAGCGGATAGAGAGGCTATTGATACAGTAACGTAAGCCGCCCTTGTCCTGTGGACCATCCGTAAAGACATGGCCAAGGTGAGAATCTCCTACTCGGCTCCGCACTTCCATACGCGTCATATTGTAGGACTTATCTTCCTTGTAGGTGACAACATCTGGACTGATGGGTTGGGTAAAACTAGGCCAGCCACAACCAGACTCAAATTTGTCTTTTGATGAAAAGAGAGGTTCCCCAGTTGCTATATCCACATAGATACCGGATTCAAATTTATCCCAGTAACGGTTTGAGAAAGCTCGTTCTGTTTGATTTTCCTGGGTAACTGCATACTCCTCAGGTGACAGGGTCTTTTTCAATTCCTCATCACTTGGTTTTGGATATTTGCTGGCATCAATGACAGGATAGGCCGCCTGATTAACATTGATATGGCAGTAGCCATTTGGATTTTTCTTGAGATAGTCTTGATGGTAATCCTCAGCCACCACAAAATTCTTCAAGTTTTCCTTTTCAACTGCTAGAGGTTGATCGTATTTCTTAGCCACCTCATCAAAGACTTGGTTAATCACTTCCAAATCCTTGTCATCTGTGTAATAAACACCAGTACGGTACTGGGTCCCCACATCATTTCCTTGTTTATTTTTGCTGGTTGGATTGATAATGCGGAAATAGTGAAGCAGGATTTCCTTGAGAGAAATTTGCTTGGCATCATAGGTGACATGGACGGTTTCTGCATGACCTGTTTGGTTAATCAATTCGTACTTGGTTGTTTCTCCTCTACCATTTGCATAGCCTGAAACGGCATCCGTCACCCCGGGAACACGTGAGAAATATTCCTCCACTCCCCAGAAACAACCTCCAGCTAGATAAATTTCGTGCAAGTCTGCGTCTTTACTAATTTCTGTTTTTTTCACTGCTTTTCCTCCTTGGCTAACTGCCGCCTTTTCAATTTGCGAGGCATCTGTCTGCCCTGCATTTCGTATCAATAGAACATAGAAACCGGTTATGGCTAGAAAAAATACTCCTAGCAACAAGAAGATTTTTAACTTATCATTCATAAGACGCCTCCTAGGCTAATTCCTTCAAAGTTTGCAAAATTGCATCTTTTTCCATGAATCCTGGATGTGTTTTGACCAGCTTGCCTTCTTTGTCTATAAAGGCTTGGGTTGGGTAAGAACGGACACCATAAGTTTCCAAAAGTTTGCCTGATGGGTCAACTAGGACTGGAAGATTTTTATAATCCAATCCCTTATACCAATTCTTAAAGTCCGCTTCAGATTGCTCTCCCTTATGTCCTGGTGACACTACTGTCAAGACCACATAGTCATCACCAGCTTCTTTAGCAATCTCATCCGTATCTGGAAGACTAGCCAGACAGATGGAACACCAAGAAGCCCAGAATTTGAGATAGACTTTCTTGCCCTTGTAATCAGATAAACGGTAGGTCTTGCCATCTACTCCCATCAATTCAAAATCAGCCACCTCTTTCCCTTTAGCTGCGCTTGTTTTACTAGCTGTCTGCTCCGTCTTCATTTCATCTTTCGTTTGGTGTTCACTAGTCACGGACTTGCCTGAACAAGCCGTCAAACAAAGGAGCGAACCTGCTCCAAGAACACATGTTTGCCATTTTTTCATATTGATATTCCTTTCCATTTTATTCAAATAATTGACTTAAAATTGAAGCATTTCCAAACAGAACCAAGAGTCCCATCACAATAATGAGAAAACCACCCACTTTTTTGAGGATTCCGAGATAGGGATGAAGTTTTCGGAAATGTTTCAAAACATAACTAGAGGTCAGAGCTAGAAGCAAGAATGATAGCGCTAAGCCCAGCGTATACACCAACATGAGACCAGCTCCCTGCCAAGCTCCTGAACCACCTGAAGCCGCCAAGGCCAAAACAGACCCCAGAACCGGCCCCACGCAAGGCGTCCAAGCAAAACTAAAGGTCAAGCCCAATAAAAATGCCTGACTATAGCCCTTACCATTTTGCCCCTGTCCTTGCAGTTGTAGTCTCTTTTCCTTATAAAGCCCCTTAAAGTGTAGAATCTCCATTTGGTGCAAACCAAGAAGGATAATAATTGCCCCAGTAAGATATTGGAACCAAGAAGCATAAAGCAAATCGCCTAAAAAACCAGCTCCATAGCCCAACAAAATAAATATAAAGGAAATTCCTGCTATAAAGGCCAGAGTTCGTAATAAACTAGTAACTGAGATTGAAAATTTGCCGCTAGAAGCCTGAGCACCATCCTTATCATCTAGTAACACTCCTGTATAGACCGGTAACAAAGGTAAGATACAAGGAGAAAAGAAGGATAGAATCCCTGCCAAAAAGACACTTAGAAAAAAGAAAATATGACCCATAAAGTTCCTCCTATCATTTTATTGATAGATTTATTATACTCCTTCCATTTTCGAAAAAACAGGGACAATGATAGGGGAAAATAGGAATTTAATCAGATGATTTAGAAATCTTGGACAACAACTATACAAAAAACTGTCAAAGCACAAAAGCGCATAGTATCAAGGTTCTATAAAGTCTTGATACTATGCGCTTTTATAATGGATAAATAGTTAGTCTTTTTTAAAGACCGGATCTTTCAAACTCTGCATACTGGCATTGATAACCGCGCCTAGGATAACAATTTTAGCAATCAAGATAAACCAAAACATCATAACAACAAGAAGAACGGAACCTAAAATTCGGACATCCACCAAATGATGGACATAGTAATTGAGATAACTAGAGAACAGAGTTAGTAAACCTAAAATCACTAAGAGAACAAAGGCACTGCCTGGTAGGGTATAGCTAATTTTCCTGTTAGATAGATTGGGAAGAAAATAATAAAGCATGACCAAGATAGCAAAGAGGAGGGCGTAAATCAGAGGACCTGCCAACCCTTGTAAAGCCTGATAGATAATGCCATCTTTCGTCCAATAATGAGCAAGTAAAGCCAAAATCATCTGACCAAATAAGATCAAAAACAAGGCAAACGCAAAGAGGAGCTGCAAGCCAAAACTGACTAGGAGACTTAGCATCTGATGGGAAATAAGTCCACGACTCTTTTCGACGCCATAAGCCTTGTTAAAAGCTTTTTGCAAGAAATTCATAGATTTTGAAAAACTCCATAACGCCGATAAAACAGAAAAACTCAATAAACCTGTTGAAGGTTGCGTCAAGACTTCTCTGGCTATTTTTTCCACACCTTCATAGAGGCTTGGGGGCAGGACGTCTTTCATAAAGCCCAGAAATTCTCCCACAGGAATCTGAAAATAGGGGAGGATATTGACCACCACCAAAAGCAGGGGGAAAATCGAAATCAACCAATAGTAGGCTACTGCGACACTGGTCAACTCACTATCTGATGCTTGATAATAATGCAAAAAAGCTTTTAATAAAGGCTTGTCTATCAGCTCTTTCCACCACTTTTTCATGTCATACTCCTTCATTTATAATCTTATACTCAATGAAAATCAAAGAGCAAACTAGGAAGCTAGCCACAGGCTGCTCAAAACACTGTTTTGAGGTTGTAGATAAGACTGACGAAGTCAGTCACATACATACGGTAAGGCGACGCTGACGTGGTTTGAAGAGATTTTCAAAGAGTATTAACTAATTTCTTCTTACCAATTCCACCATATCATACGGCAGGGTATTGGCAGCTTCCTTCAAGGAATAGTTCTCTAAATTATTTACATTTTGTCGTAATTTCTTGGCATACTTAGTCGTAATCAATCGTTTTTCTTCGTATTCGAAAATCAACTTGCGCTCCAGATAATAGCCTCTCAGCATTTCATCGATATTGTTGGGTTTGACACGATTGATAACCCGTTCGACAAAGGCACCACTGCTGATAATAGCTGTTGCTCGAAGACGAGACTCCTGCATAAAACTAATCAAAGAGCGTCTGTAGACTCCCTTCAGGTTTTCCAAACTTTCAATAATCATCTCTGTATTGGCAAGATAGAGCTCTGCAATTTGGTCATAATCAAGAGCACGGAGACGGCTTTGCTCCTTGTTCTTCCAGCTACGGAAGGTCTTTCCGAGAGTAAAAACTTCATGAAGGAGAAAACGTAAAATCCGCAAAGAAACAAGGAAATAATAGGTTAGTCTTGAGGAAAGTTTACGATTGATTCCTTGTTCTATATTTTTCAGATAACGTTGGTAAACTCGGTAAGCACGATTGCTAATGTTCCCCTCTTCATAGGCCTGTTCCAAACCATCACTTTCAATACTAAGAATCAAGAGTTTCAAAGCAGCCCAGTCTTCTTGATCATCCTGGTTTTCTTGGCTTAAAATGAGATTTTCAATACGTCCATGATAATTGTCAATAGCCGCATAGAGGGGAAGTTTATTTCTGGTGTCTTCCAACTCTTTTTCCAACTCTAGCGTTACTTTATTCAAAATGGCGATATGCATGAGATAATCCTTGCTTTCTTCCTCTTCATCAGAAAGATGAGGCAAGACCAAGAGACCTGTTAAAAAGCTAACAAGCGTCACACCTGCAACAAGGAAAAGCAAGAGAGGATACTCCTGTTCTAGATTACTTGGTATCAAGAGAATCGTAGCAATCGACACCGTTCCCTTAACACCTGAAAAGGTCAAGAGAAACATGTCCTTCATATACTTATTTAGCTTTTTCTTGAGGCGTCGGGTTCTATAGGCATAATAGCCATAGATCATAATAAAACGAATGACAAAGAGGACAAAGGTAAGGGCGATAAGAGATAGCAATAAAAGTAGAGGATTATAGATTGGATTGGTCAAGATAGGTTCTGCTATCATTTCCAGCTCCATCCCTAAAATCACAAAGACAGAACCGTTGAGCATAAAGGTCACTGTATGCCAGACCGTCTCGGTCACCGTATCCACTTGGGCTTCGAGGAGCGTGATTTTCTTGAAGCGACTTGCCTTTAAAATTCCAGCAACTACGACGGCAATAATACCTGAAACATGGACTTCTTCTGCCAGAAAGAAGGTCACTAGAGGCAAACTCAATTCTAATAAAAGTTCACTGGCAATATCCGTTGCGCGCACACTTAGCAAGAAGGTATGGAGGAAGCGGTTGGTCATGGCCGTTAAAAATCCAATTAAAAAACCGCCTAGGATTGAAAAGATGAGCGAACTGCTAGCTTGCCCCAGAGAAAAAGCTCCAGTTGTCCAAGCTGTCAAAGCTACCTGAAAAGCCACCAAACCAGAAGCATCATTCAAGAGTCCTTCGCCCTTAAGAATATTGGACACGCGCTTAGGAAAGCTAAAACGCTCCGAAAGAGAGGCAAAGGCCACCAAGTCCGTAGGACCAAGGGCTGCCCCAACAGCCAAGCAAGCTGCCAAGGGAAGGCTGAACCAAAGAAGATGGGCCAAGCCACCCAAACTCAGGGTCGAGATAAAAATCACTGGAAATATGAGATAAACAATGATTCGCCAGTGTTTTAAAATAGCCGTAACATCTGCTTCTTCAGCCTCTCGGAAAAGCAAGGGTCCGATAACCAGTGCCAAAAACAACTCCGTATTAAGGTGAAAGTCAGTATTGGGTAAAAAGAGACCAATCACAATTCCCAAAAGAATTTGCACCAAAGGGAGAGGCAAAAAGGGCAGGAGCTTATTGGTTGTACTTGAGACAATCAAAACCAGTAAAAATAGGATGAGGTAAATCAGTAATTCCACGCACGTCCTCCTTAATCTTTTTTACAACAGGATTCAAATATCTCCTTCTGCTCTTTGATTTTTTGGTCAATCTTGGAACAGTCTTTGTGCTCAATTTTTCTCTGGCACCGTTCCATTTCAAGAGCAACTAATTTTTTCTTGATTTTAAGCATTTTTTTGCTCATATGCGCTTGGTCTAGCACGCCCACCGATCGTTCGTGGTGGGTTGATTCAACAAAATTCTGGCGCATGGCATCCAGCTTTTCGTGTAGGTATTGTTTATCCATGTCTGTATCTCTCTAATTTTTCAATCATCACTAAAAACGGCGGGTTGTTGATTTGGTTTAAAGTTCGGTAAATGGCAGCTGTGTACTCTTGTTGGTTCAACTGGATCACAAAATCCAAGACAGCATCTCTCTCGAGGTCGCCTCCTTCATGACCATAGTAAATCATAATAGCAATTCGTCCACCTTTGACAAGTAAGCCACATAGCTTTTCTAATGCCTCAATCGTTGTCTGCGGTCGGGTGATGACAGACTTATCAGCTGACGGCAAATAGCCCAGATTAAAAATCCCTGCCTTAGCTTTTGTCACAAACTGGTCCAGTGTCTCATGGCCTTGCAAGATTAACTGGGCATTTGTCAAGTCAGCCTGATGCAAACGCTCTTGGGTCTTTTCCAAGGCTTGCTTCTGAATATCAAAGGCATAGACTTGCTTGGCTAGCTTGGCTAAAAAAAGCGTGTCATGACCATTTCCCATAGTCGCATCCACTACGACATCCTCTTTTGTCACGACCTCAGCCAAAAAATCATGTGCCATCTCAAGTGGTCTTTTCATTTTCAAACTCCTGTTTTACAGCCTTGCATCCTTGAACACTTCCACGACGTCGCATCTCCATCTCAATGCTGTTGAGGACTTCCCATTTTTTGAGGCTCCACATAGGACCAAGCAGCATATCCCTAGGCGCATCTCCTGTAATTCGATGGATGACGATATGTTTGGGAATAATTTCCATTTGGTCACAGATGACCCTGACATATTCGTCCTGACTCATCAATTGTAAACGTCCCTCATGGTAATCTCGTTGCATACGAGTATTTGTCATAAGATGGAGCAAATGCAGTTTAATCCCTTGAATATCGTTATCCGTGACACAACGGCGGACATTTTCAACCATCATCTCATGGGTTTCACCAGGCAAACCATTGATCAAATGGGAAACAATCTCAATCTTGGGATACTTTCTCAAACGCTTGACCGTTTCCACCTACAATTCATAAGAATGCACACGGTTAATCAGGTCAGAGGTTGCTTCATAAGTGGTCTGCAAGCCCAATTCAACCGTCACATGCATGCACTCCGATAACTCAGCCAAATATTCGATGGTTTCGTCTGGTAAACAGTCTGGGCGCGTTCCAATATTGATACCTACCACACCTGGCTCATTGATAGCCTGTTCATAACGCTCTCGAATAACTTCCACCTTTTCATGGGTGTTGGTAAAATTTTGAAAATAAACCAGATACTTCTGAACATCCGGCCACTTACGGTGCATAAAGTCAATTTCCTTATAAAATTGCTCACGGATAGGCGCATCTGGGGCTACAATAGCATCTCCAGAACCTGAAACCGTACAAAAAGTACAGCCTCCATGAGCCACAGTTCCATCACGATTGGGACAGTCAAATCCCGCATCAATAGGGACTTTAAAAGTCTTTTCTCCAAAGAGTTTTCGATAATAATCATTCAAGGTATTATAAGATTTTATAACTTTCATTATAACAAAAATCACCCACAATCTCAAAAGCCTGACTTTCCTATAAATTCCTCTGTTTCTCGTTTCCATTAGCCTTTTTTTATGATACAATATGGGTATGATTTTAATGAAATTAGCATCTATTTTATTATTGATACTGACCTTAGTCGTCTGCATTATCCTAACCAAACTTTTTAGATTAAAAAAACTAGGACGAAACTTTGCGGATTTGGCTTTTCCAGTCTTGGTATTTGAGTATTACTTGATTACAGCTAAAACCTTTACCCATAATTTCCTCCCTAGACTGGGGCTAGCCCTCTCGATTCTAGCCATTATTCTCGTCTTTTTCTTCCTTTTGAAAAAACGCAGCTTTTACTATCCTAAATTTATCAAATTCTTCTGGCGTGCAGGATTCTTATTAACCCTTATCATGTATATAGAAATGATTGTTGAATTGTTCTTAATGAAATAGTCGAATCCCTAAGCATTTTCTAGGGATTTTTGCTTTCTCTACAAAATAGTATAGACAATAACACTATACAATTTTATACAAAGAAAAGAGGCTGGGACAATAGTCTCTTATCTCCAAAAAAAGCAACGGATTTGCCGTTGCTTTTTTTGCATGGTTACGATAGTCTTGGTAAAATAGAATTGCTTAATAAACCATTTAAAAAGGCTATCCCATGCATATTCACTATAACACAAATCAAACAACTTTACCACTAGAAATCAGTTCCTTCTTACCACAAGACCATCTCGTCTTTACTATTGAAAAAGTGGTGAATACCTTGGAGGAACGTCACTTCTACACCTCCTATCATGCCTTTGATCGCCCGTCTTATCACCCTAAAATGCTTGTATCTACTCTTCTATTTGCCTATTCACAAGGGATTTTCTCTGGTCGAAAAATTGAAAAATGGAAGAGTTAGTGACCTTAGATTGTTTGTTTATTGACGGAACTAAGATTGAAGCCAATGCCAACAAGTATAGTTTTGTGTGGAAGAAAACGACAGAGAAATTCTCCGCCAAACTTCAAGAACAGATACAGGTCTATTTTCAAGAAGAAATCACTCCCCTTCTGATTAAATATGCCATGTTTGATAAGAAACAAAAGAGAGGGTATAAACAGTCAGCTAAAAACTTAGCGAATTGGCACTATAATGACAAGGAGGATAGCTACACACATCCTGATGGCTGGTGCTATCGTTTTCACCATATCAAGTACCAGAAAACACAGACAGACTTTCAACAGGAAATCAAGGTTTACTACGCTGATGAACCTGAATCAGTCCCTCAAAAGGGACTGTATATGAACGAACGCTATCAAAACTTGAAAGCTAAAGAATGTCAGGCGCTTTTATCTCCCCAAGGTAGACAGATTTTCGCTCAACGCAAGATTGATGTGGAACCTGTCTTTGGGCAGATAAAGGCTTGTTTGGGTTACAAGAGATGTAATCTGAGAGGGAAGCGTCAAGTGAGAATTGACATGGGATTGGTACTTATGGCCAATAACCTCCTAAAATATAGTGAAATGAAATAAGAACAGGACAAATCGATCAGGACAGTCAAATCGATTTCTAACAA
>ERZ1023200.119-NODE-119-length-9658-cov-3.996459_pt1 | contig 9658 bp, 10 predicted proteins | sample MGYA00380443_ERZ1023200 | MGnify/ENA primary metagenome ERZ1023200 (study PRJEB33173, sample SAMEA4830292) | metagenome | study: EMG produced TPA metagenomics assembly of the PRJEB25223 data set... | reverse complement strand
GGATACCTGCATCATTTTGCAACGTTTGTAGCAATTTGTCGTAATATTCAGGATCAATAGCATCTTCGGGCAATAAGTCATTGATTTCAGCAAAAGTTAAATACCCTTGTGTACGACCTAGCTCCATCAATTGCTCAATTTGTTCTGAATATTGTTCAGCCGTAGATTGTTGATTTTTTTCCATTTTTATACTCGTTTTGCTTGATGTGATTGAGAAGATAAGATTTTTTATGAACTTGAGATTCTACCATTGTTATAGCGGATTCACTAACTGTTTTTTCTGCTGTTCTTTACCAGCTAAAAGATGTACAAGTACCGTTTTTTCTTCATTAGTGAGACCCTCTGTTCGTTCTTTAGCAATAAGCATTTCAATATCGCGCTCAATAGCTTGAATATTTAAGCGACGGTAATTTTGAGAAAATGCGTTGATTATGTCGGATTCGTCTAATAAATGATCCCAAGTTGCCAGTATTTCAAGGGGATTACTGTAAGATGTATTGCGGAAGTATTCCAAAATTTGCCCCGTAGTAATGCCCTCTCGTTGGCGACAAAGTGCGGTCAATTTTTCCAGAATTTCAAACCCTGCTTCTGCACGTAATGCTTGCACGCCGCTTTCAGACATACGTTTTACTAACTCAGGATTTTGCAGAAGCAATGAAATGACCATTCGCATTGGTGTCTTCTTGATCTTATTATGAGTGACTTTTTGTTGTGTATTGGCTTGTTCTAATTGTTTGGGAATAAGATTTTCCAGCTGAGTTTGATCAAAAATCCCAAGTTTTTGAGCAAGCATATTGCGTAGCGATAAGCGAAGCATTTCTCCTGGAATTTGGTGAATTAACGGCGCAGCTAGCGCAACTAATTTTCCGCGCCCTTCTTTAGTGGAAAAATCAACCTGAGGACTTAAATGTGCAAACATAAACTCGCTTAAAGATTGCGCACTTTCGATGTATTCTTCAAATTTTTCTTTGCCGTATTGACGAATGTAAGTATCAGGATCTTCTCCATCTGGCAAGAAAATAAATTTGAGTTGTCTGCCATCTTCTAAATAAGGCAACGCATTTTCTAGTGCGCGCCAAGCAGCATCACGCCCTGCACGGTCACCATCGTAACAACAAACAACCTGTTCGGTCGAACGAAAAATAAGTTGAATTTGTTCTGATGTCGTGGACGTACCTAAAGAAGCGACCGCATAATCCACGCCAAATTGTGCTAATGCCACTACATCCATATAACCTTCAACAACAAGTAATTGTTTGGGTTCATCGTTGGTTTGTAAGGCTTCGTACAAGTAATAGTCTCTGGCGAATTCAGATATTTCGGTTTTTCATCTGTTAATACACGCCCACCAAAAGCCACTGTACGCCCACGTTTATCGCGAATTGGAAACATGATGCGATTTCGGAATTTATCGTAAATATTGCCACGATCATTTCGAGAAAGCATGCCTAATTCAATGAGTTTTTGTTGTTCTTCACGATTAACACCAAATTTACGCAGTACAGTATCCATTGCATTCGGCACAAACCCAATTTGGAAACGCTCAATAATTTCAGGTGAAAGCCCACGTTGTTGTAAATATTCTTGTGCTTGAGTATTTAATGGTAATTGTTTTTGATAAAACGTGGCAATCTCTCGCATTAATTCATAGAGATTTCGTTTGGTTTGGTAATTAGCTTGAGGTTTTCCGCTGTGATTAGCGCGTTTTTCGTAAGGTATTTCAAGCCCTGCCATAGCTGCAAGTTCTTCAATCGCCTCTATAAATTCAAGTTTGTCATAGTCCATTAAAAAGGAAATCGCATTACCATGTGCGCCACAACCAAAGCAATGATAAAACTGTTTCTTTTGGCTAACTGTGAAGGATGGTGTTTTTTCGTGATGGAAAGGGCAGCAGGCTTGATAATCGCGGCCAGCTTTTTTTAGTTTTACGCGGGTGTTAATCACATCGACAATATCGGACTTTGTCAGCAAATCATCAATAAAGGGGCGTGGAATAGAACCTTTCATTGTCGAGCCTCCGTGATCGTGGTGTGAAAGTGCGGTCGTTTTTGGCGTAGATTTTTATTGTGCTTAAAGTAACAAAACCGTGAGTCCAAAGGATTCACGGTTTGTCTTAACTCGAGTCAGAAAATACTATAAATTAGTATAAACGGGTATTGCGCGCGTTTTCGCGAGCGTTGCGTTTTGCGTGACGTTTTGCAAGTGTTGCATTTTCACGTTTACGAATTGTAGTTGGTTTTTCGTAAAATTCGCGAGCACGCACTTCAGCTAAGATTCCCGCTTTTTCGCAAGAGCGTTTGAAACGACGTAAAGCTACGTCAAATGATTCGTTTTCACGTACTTTAATTACAGGCATAAGCCAATCACCTCAATGAGTTTAATTTAATTGCAATTTAAAATTTTATTTTTGCCAAAGCACCTGTGTGTAAATGACAAATTTAATAAAGGATGCAATTCTAATCTATTTTTAGGGAAAAAGTAAAGGATAGAATGCCAATTCACCTTAATATTTGTGGTTTCAACTGGTTAAAACCGCTTAAACAGGGTAAAATCGCACAGCATTTTAGGTAATAAATTAAGAAAATCAATGAAAATCTTAGGCATTGAAACTTCCTGTGATGAAACGGGCGTGGCGATTTATGATGAAGAAAAAGGGTTAATTGCTAATCAACTTTATACTCAAATTGCCCTGCATGCAGATTATGGTGGTGTGGTTCCTGAATTAGCATCACGCGATCATATTCGGAAAACAGCGCCTCTTATTAAAGCGGCATTAGAGGAAGCCAATTTAACCGCGAGCGATATTGATGGTATTGCTTATACGAGTGGCCCTGGGCTTGTTGGCGCATTGCTTGTTGGTGCTACGATTGCACGTTCTTTAGCCTATGCTTGGAATGTTCCTGCGATTGGTGTTCATCATATGGAAGGGCATTTACTTGCGCCAATGCTTGATGAAAATTCACCGCACTTTCCTTTTGTTGCTCTGTTGGTATCGGGTGGCCACACTCAATTAGTGCGTGTCGATGGTGTAGGAAAATATGAAGTGATAGGAGAATCTATTGATGATGCTGCTGGCGAAGCCTTTGATAAAACAGCAAAATTACTTGGATTAGATTATCCAGGCGGCGCGGCACTTTCTCGTTTAGCGGAAAAAGGCACGCCAAATCGCTTTATATTTCCACGCCCAATGACAGATCGTGCAGGTCTTGATTTTAGTTTTTCTGGTTTAAAAACATTTGCCGCGAATACAGTTAATCAAGCGATTAAAAACGAGGGCGAACTGACAGAACAAACTAAAGCGGATGTTGCTTATGCTTTCCAAGATGCGGTGGTGGATACTCTTGCCATTAAATGTAAGCGTGCATTGAAAGAAACAGGCTATAAACGTTTAGTGATTGCGGGAGGGGTGAGCGCAAATAAAAAACTCCGAGAAACGCTTGCGCACTTAATGCAAAATTTAGGTGGCGAAGTGTTTTATCCTCAACCTCAATTTTGTACAGATAATGGCGCAATGATTGCTTACACAGGTTTTTTACGTTTAAAACAAGGTCAGCATAGCGATCTGGCTATTGATGTTAAACCTCGTTGGGCAATGGCGGAATTACCGGCAATTTAGGAGAAAAAATGGCGAAACTCTACTTCTATTACTCCACAATGAACGCTGGAAAATCAACGACGTTGCTACAATCTTCCTATAACTATCGTGAGCGTGATATGAGCACATTAGTTTATACGGCTGCGATTGATGATCGTTTTGGCGTGGGAAAAGTCACATCGCGTATTGGCATTTCGCAAGATGCCTTTTTATTTCGCTCGGAAACCAATTTGTTTGATGAAATCAATGAGCACTTAAAAAAAGAAAAAGTGCATTGCGTGTTGGTGGATGAAGCTCAATTTCTTAGCAAACAACAAGTTTACCAGTTGAGTGATGTTGTTGATAAACTCAAAATCCCTGTGCTTTGTTATGGCTTGCGTACAGATTTCCAAGCGGAACTTTTTGAAGGAAGTAAATATTTACTGGCTTGGGCGGATCAACTCGAAGAATTAAAAACAATTTGTTATTGTGGCCGCAAGGCTAATTTTGTTTTGCGTTTAAATGATCAGGGCGAGGTCATTAAAGAAGGCGCGCAAATTCAAATTGGAGGCAATGATTCTTATCTTTCTGTTTGCCGTTTACACTATAAAGAAAAGTGCGGTCAAATTTAAATTAGTTTTTAAACACAACATTATAAGGACAATTTTATGCTAAAAAACAAAACTTTTGGGAGTGCGCTGATTATTGCAGGCACAACCATTGGAGCAGGTATGCTTGCTATGCCGCTTACATCAGCGGGTATGGGCTTTGGTTATACCCTGTTATTGCTCGTTGGCTTGTGGGCTTTGTTGGTTTACAGCGGATTGTTGTTTGTAGAAGTGTATCAAACAGCGGATCAGTTGGATGATGGTGTTGCCACGCTCGCTGCAAAATATTTTGGGGCTCCTGGGCGAATTTTCGCCACGTTGAGTTTGTTAGTTTTACTTTATGCACTTTCAGCCGCTTATATTACTGGTGGTGGATCTTTACTTTCAGGCTTGCCAACGGCTTTTGGAATGGACGCAATCTCACTTAAAACTGCAATTATTATTTTTACGGTGGTATTAGGTTCTTTTGTCGTTGTAGGAACGAAAGGCGTGGATGGCTTAACTCGCGTGTTATTTATTGGTAAGTTAGTCGCCTTTGCTTTTGTACTGTTTATGATGCTTCCAAAAGTAGCAACAGATAATTTAATGGCATTGCCTTTGGATTATGCTTTTGTGGTTTCTGCGGCACCAATATTTTTTACTTCTTTCGGTTTCCACGTTATTATGGCGAGTGTGAATAGCTACTTAGGTGGAAGTGTTGATAAATTTCGTCGTGCCATTTTGATTGGTACTGCGATTCCATTAGCTGCTTACCTTGTATGGCAGTTAGCAACTCATGGTGTATTAAGTCAAAGTGAATTTGTGCGTATTTTACAAGCTGACCCAACGCTAAATGGCTTAGTGAATGCAACACGTGAAATCACAGGTTCTCATTTTATGGGAGAGGTTGTGCGTGTGTTTTCATCACTCGCTTTAATTACTTCATTCTTAGGCGTAATGCTTGGTGTATTTGAAGGCTTAGGTGATTTATTCAAGCGTTATCATTTGCCAAATAATCGCTTTGTTTTAACTGTAGTCGCATTTTTACCGCCACTTGTATTTGCATTGTTTTATCCTGAAGGATTTATTACAGCATTAAGTTACGCAGGTTTATTGTGTGCGTTCTATTGCTTAATTTTACCAATTGGTTTGGCATGGCGTACACGTATTGAAAATCCAACATTGCCATATCGTGTTTCTGGCGGTAATTTCGCTTTGGTGTTTGCGTTATTAATTGGCGTCGTGATTATGCTTATTCCCTTTTTAATTCAATGGGGATATTTACCAGTGGTGGCGGGGTAATATTTGATTTTTCCCTAGAGAAAACACTTTTCTTCCTCTGTTTGCAGGGGAGCTGCGAAGGTTGAGGGGAGATATAGAAAGCCCCCTTCCGCCCTTCGGGCACCTTCCCCCACAAGTAGGGGAAGGGAAGTTATTTTCTACAATTTATCCGAATGATGAATCATTACAAAGCGTTCCCAAAGCTGTTCTTCGGTTTCTTGATGTTCAGGATCGGGCTTAATACAGTTAGTGATTGGGCAAACTTTTTGGCAGGTCGGGGTGTCGTAATGACCGACACATTCCGTACAAAGTATAGGATCGATCACATAAATTTCATCGCCAATGGAAATGGCTTCGTTTGGGCATTCAGGCAAGCACATATCGCAGTTGGTACATTTGCTAGTGATGAGTAATGCCATTGTGATCCTTAATAGAGAGTTGAAAGCGGCGAATTATAGCCGACAAAAACTTGATTGACAAAAACTAAACAAAATTTATGAAAAAACTTACTTCCATTCTTTCTCTTATTGTTCTCGTTATATTAGCAATTTGGCAATATTTTACCGATACAACCAAAACTAAACATCAATCATCTTCGCCCGTAATTGAGCAGACGAAGCAAACAAAAGTATCTGAGCCTAAATTTGAGACAAAGCGGACGGATTTTGAAAAAAGTGCGGTAAAAAATCCAGATGTTTTTGCTATTTTTGATGTGATTATGCGCAATGATCATATTGGGCAAAATGCAAAGGCACCTGTCGATTATTATATGTTGGCATTATCTTGGTCGCCTGGATTTTGTGATATTCAGCGTGAAAAATATGGCGATCAGTTGCCTTATTCCTCTCAATATCAATGTGGAAATAACCGCACTTTTGGTTGGGTTGTACATGGATTATGGCCTCAAAATGCAAATGCTCGCGCTGTTTCAGATCATCCTCGTTTTTGCAAAGGCGATTTACCCGCCTTGCCAAAAGGTTTATTAGCACAATATTTGGCGATTTCTCCGGGCGAGAAATTATTGCAAGGCGAATGGGAAAAACACGGTAGTTGCGCCTTTGATTCTGCCCAGCAATATTTTGCTAAGGAGCAGGAATTATTTAACGCATTAAAATTACCGAATCAAAAATTAAGTAGAGATGAACTTTTTGGTTGGATGAAGCAACATAATCCACAATTAAAAAATGCGTATTTGAGGGCTAGTCGAAATGAATTATTTATTTGTTATGATAAAAAATGGCAGGTAATGAATTGCCAAAGCAAATAAGAATTTCTTTGATCTAAATCGTTACAACCTAGCACGAAGTAGGTATAATACGAGAAGTTTTCAATTTTAATTTTAACTTAACAAGAGGATAGATTATGTCAGTAATCAAAATGACCGATTTAGATTTAGCGGGTAAACGTGTATTTATCCGTGCAGATCTTAATGTGCCAGTAAAAGATGGCAAAGTGACCTCAGATGCGCGTATTCGTGCGACCATTCCTACTTTAAAATTAGCCTTAGAAAAAGGCGCGAAAGTGATGGTAACTTCTCACTTAGGTCGTCCAACTGAAGGAGAATTCAAACCAGAAGATTCTTTACAACCAGTTGTTGATTACTTAAAAAACGCAGGCTTTAATGTGCGTTTAGAACAAGATTATTTAAATGGTGTGGATGTTAAAGATGGCGAAATCGTTGTTTTAGAAAACGTACGCGTAAACAAAGGCGAAAAGAAAAATGATCCAGAATTAGGTAAAAAATATGCCGCACTTTGCGACGTATTTGTAATGGATGCCTTTGGTACAGCGCACCGCGCGCAAGCATCAACTTATGGCGTTGCAGAATTTGCGCCAATCGCTTGTGCAGGCCCATTATTAGCGGCTGAGTTAGATGCATTAGGTAAAGCATTAAAAGAACCTGCTCGTCCAATGGTCGCGATCGTAGGCGGTTCTAAAGTTTCAACTAAATTAGAAGTATTAAATTCTCTTTCAAAAATCGCTGACCAAATTATTGTGGGCGGTGGCATTGCGAATACTTTCATCGCGGCAGCTGGTCACAATGTAGGTAAATCTTTATATGAAGCTGATTTAATTCCAGTTGCGAAAGAATTAGCCGCAAATACAGATATTCCAGTTCCAGTTGATGTGCGTGTAGGTTTAGAGTTCTCTGAAACGGCAGTAGCAACAGAAAAAGCGGTAAATGAAGTGAAAGATGATGAATCTATTTTTGATATTGGCGATAAATCAGCAGAACAATTGGCTGAAATTATCAAAAATGCAAAAACCGTTTTATGGAATGGCCCAGTTGGCGTGTTTGAGTTCCCTCACTTCCGTAAAGGGACTGAAATCATTTCTCACGCCATTGCAAACAGCGATGCATTCTCTATCGCTGGTGGCGGAGATACTTTAGCGGCTATCGATTTATTTGGTATTGCTGATAAGATTTCTTACATTTCAACGGGTGGTGGTGCATTCTTAGAATTTGTAGAAGGCAAAGTATTACCTGCAGTAGAAATTCTTGAAAAACGTGCGAAAAACTAACCGCACTTTTCCTCTATAACATATTGATGGTGGCATCAAAAATGCCATCATCAATACAAATTCTTCAAATTGTGGGCTTATCCCGCTAAACATAAAAAGGAAACACAAGTATGGCTAAATTATTAGATATCGTGAAACCCGGTGTTGTAACAGGCGAAGATGTGCAAAAAGTTTTTGCTTATGCTAAAGAGCATAACTTTGCTATTCCTGCCGTAAACTGTGTGGGTTCAGACTCCGTTAATGCCGTGTTAGAAACTGCTGCACGCGTAAAAGCACCAGTGATTATCCAATTTTCAAATGGTGGCGCAGCGTTCTATGCAGGTAAAGGTATCAAACCAACGAGTGGTACTCGTCCAGATGTTTTAGGGGCGATTGCTGGAGCGAAACAGGTTCATACTTTAGCGAAAGAATACGGTGTGCCTGTTATTCTTCATACTGATCACGCAGCGAAAAAATTATTACCTTGGATCGACGGTTTATTAGATGCAGGCGAAAAACATTTTGCCGAAACGGGTCGTCCACTTTTCTCTTCACATATGATCGATTTATCTGAAGAGTCAATGGAAGAAAATATGGCAATCTGCCGTGAATATCTTGCTCGTATGGATAAAATGGGGATGACCCTTGAAATCGAAATTGGCATTACTGGTGGCGAAGAAGACGGCGTAGATAACTCTGATGTTGATGAATCACGTTTATATACACAACCTTCTGATGTGCTTTATGTTTACGATCAATTGCATCCAGTAAGCCCTAACTTTACCGTTGCTGCTGCATTCGGTAACGTACATGGTGTTTACAAACCAGGTAATGTAAAATTAAAACCATCTATTTTAGGTGCATCACAAGAGTTCGTTTCTAAAGAACGCAATCTTCCTGCAAAACCAATTAACTTTGTATTCCACGGTGGTTCAGGTTCTAGCCGCGAAGAAATCCGCGAAGCAATTGGCTACGGTGCAATCAAAATGAACATTGATACCGATACTCAATGGGCATCTTGGAATGGTATTTTGAATTTCTATAAAGCAAATGAAGCATATCTTCAAGGTCAATTAGGTAACCCTGAAGGCCCAGATGCACCAAACAAAAAATACTACGACCCACGTGTTTGGTTACGTAAAATGGAAGAATCTATGTCTAAACGCTTAGAGCAATCTTTCGAAGACTTAAATTGTGTTGATGTTTTATAATCCACAAAAATAACATAAAATACGACCGCACTTTCAAGTGCGGTTTTTTTATTTTAGCGGAGAAATTATGGAAAAGATTTTAGTTATTCGTAACGATAAATTAGGCGATTTTATGCAAGCATGGCCTGCTTTTGCAATGTTGAAAGCCTCAAATCCAGAGCTAAAATTAACCGCACTTGTGCCGAATTACACTGCGCCTTTAGCGGAAATTTGTCCATTTATTGATGATGTTATTATTGATAGCAAAAAAAATGACAAAACGGATTTCAAACGTGTTGTACAGGAAATCAAAGCGCAGCAGTTTGATGGTATGATTAGTTTCTTTTCCAATACCCATAATGGAAAACTCGCTTGGAAAAGTGGGATTAAATATCGCCTTGCACCTGCGACTAAATGGGTTCAAATTCTCTATAATCACCGTCTAACACAACGCCGTTCTCGTTCAGAAAAATCAGAAGCGGAATACAATCAAGATTTAGTTCGCACTTTTTTGCAAAAGCATA
>ERZ1023200.118-NODE-118-length-9711-cov-3.459093_pt1 | contig 9711 bp, 8 predicted proteins | sample MGYA00380443_ERZ1023200 | MGnify/ENA primary metagenome ERZ1023200 (study PRJEB33173, sample SAMEA4830292) | metagenome | study: EMG produced TPA metagenomics assembly of the PRJEB25223 data set... | reverse complement strand
AATAATAGACTTGTAAGTTGCACAAAAATAATAATAAATCTGTATAAATTTTATAAATTCATTTTAAAATCTCAAATTATTTTAGATTTATTTGATAAAGAGCAGGTTATTTTTTTAATTAATTTTTATAAATTTGATCTAAATTAAAATTTATTAATTTTTAAATAAAACTTATATCAATAATTTAACATTAATTTAACTTTTTATTGAATGAATGTTTTTGTTTATAATGAATAAAAACTTATTAATAGGATAAAATAATGAAAAACTGGACAGACGTTATCGGAACAGAAAAAGCGCAACCTTACTTTCAACACACACTACAACAGGTTCATCTTGCAAGAGCAAACGGGAAAACAATTTATCCACCACAAAAAGAGGTATTTAATGCATTCAAATATACCGCTTTTGAAGATGTAAAAGTGGTAATTTTAGGTCAAGATCCTTATCACGGGACAAACCAAGCCCACGGTTTGGCTTTTTCAGTAACACCTGAAGTAGGCATTCCCCCATCCCTATTAAATATATATAAAGAACTCACACAAGATATTTCGGGATTTCAAATGCCATCAAATGGTTATTTAGTCAAATGGGCAGAACAAGGGGTATTGCTACTTAACACTGTGCTTACCGTGGAACGAGGTATGGCACATTCACACGCCAATTTAGGTTGGGAAAGGTTTACAGATAAAGTTATTGCAGTACTCAATGAACATCGTGAAAAACTGGTGTTTTTACTTTGGGGCAGTCACGCACAAAAAAAAGGGCAAATGATTGACCGCACTCGTCACCTTGTTTTAACAGCTCCACACCCATCCCCACTTTCAGCCCATCGAGGTTTCTTTGGTTGTCATCATTTTTCCAAAACAAATTCATATTTGGAAAGCCACGGAATAAAACCGATAAATTGGCAAATCTAAACCATATATCTCTAAAAAATAACCGCACTTTAATCTCTCAAAGTGCGGTTAAATATTTCAGTATTTTAATTAGCCGTGATAACGCCCTACGCCTAATTCATCTTCTTTACGTGTGCGATTCATCACTTCTTGTGGCGATTGTGCAATACGTAATCCCATTTCATCTTCAGTACGCACCACTTCGCCACGTAACGAATTAGTATAAACATCAGTAATTTTTACATCCACAAACTTACCGATCATTTCTGGAGAACCTTGGAAATTAACAATACGATTTGTTTCAGTGCGTCCTGTTAATTCCATAATATCTTTCTTCGATGGGCCTTCAACTAACACGCGCTGCTCTGTGCCAAGCATACGACGGCTAAATTGTGCCGCTTGTTGATTAATACGCTCTTGTAGCACATAAAGACGCTGTTTCTTTTCATCTTCCGTCACATCATCTGGCATATCTGCTGCTGGCGTACCTGGTCGAGCGGAATAAACAAAACTGAAGCTCATATCAAAGTTTACTTGTGCAATCAAATTCATAGTTTGCTCAAAATCTTCCGCCGTTTCACCTGGGAAACCAACAATAAAGTCTGAGCTGATTTGAATATCTGGACGCACAGCACGAAGTTTACGAATAATGGATTTATATTCTAATGCGGTATGAGCACGTTTCATCATTGTTAATACACGGTCAGAACCTGCTTGCACTGGAAGATGTAAGAAACTCACCAATTCAGGCGTATCACGATATACATCAATAATATCATCGGTAAATTCTATTGGATGACTGGTTGTGAAACGTAAACGGTCAATACCATCAATTGATGCGACAAGACGAAGCAACTCAGCAAAGCTGCAAATTTGACCATCATGTGTCGGCCCACGATAAGCATTCACGTTTTGACCAAGTAGATTGACCTCACGCACACCTTGTTCCGCAAGTTGCGCAATTTCAAATAGCACATCATCCACAGGACGGCTAACTTCTTCACCGCGTGTATAAGGTACAACACAGAAAGTACAATATTTATTACAGCCTTCCATAATCGAAACAAATGCCGTTGGACCTTCTGCGCGAGGTTCTGGTAAGCGGTCAAATTTCTCAATTTCAGGAAAGCTCACATCAACCACAGAGCTTTTACCGCCACGAATTTGATTAATCATTTCAGGCAGACGATGCAAAGTTTGTGGGCCAAAAATAATATCCACATAAGGCGCACGATGGCGAATATGTTCCCCTTCTTGAGAAGCCACACAGCCGCCCACGCCAATCACTAAATTTGGATTATTTTTCTTTAATTCTTTCCAACGCCCAAGTTGGTGGAACACTTTTTCTTGTGCTTTTTCACGAATAGAACAAGTATTTAATAATAATACGTCTGCTTCTTCAGGTGCTTCCGTGAGTTCTAATCCGTGGGTGCTTAATAAAAGATCAGCCATTTTAGATGAATCATATTCATTCATCTGACAGCCCCAAGTTTTAATATGTAATTTTTGAGTCATTTTCTACAATATCGTTAGGTGTTATAAATAATTAGTTAAATAAAGCGATGGGCTATTCTACAGGCTTACGATAATTCTGGCTAGTGAATATTCGGTGAAAGACACTAAACAGAATATTTTGATAAGCTAGAAAGGCTTGTAAATCATTAAAAAAATAAGATATTCATAAATATACTCAAGATATAATGCAGTATGAGGTAAATATTAGTTCATAAAATTAAAGGAAATACTAGCTTATCGCGATTACAACGATGTGTATATTCAAGGTAAACCAAAAGGATTAAGCCCTGTAGATTACAGGACTTAATCCTTAAATTAAATAGAGCTCACTTTTTAGTGAAAGCGCAAGCATATATTTATAATCAACTACTTTGTCTACTACACCGTCAAAATAGCAGTTAAATTTAAAAAAGATTAGCTTATAACCAGCCTAAACTCATTAATAATTTCCACCATGCCATACCGATAGTTAGATGGATAATTAAACTACCAAAAGCAATGATCGCGCCAGTAATCCACCAAGATTTTATATCATTATAACCTGCACCGAATGCAATTGGACCTGGTCCGCCTCCGTAGTGAGTTACTGAACCACCATAAGAATTAGCAAAGACTAAGCCTAGAGCAAGCAATTCAGTAGGAGCGCCTGTTACATGTCCGACTGTTGCAAATACGGGTACCATTGCAGCTACATATGCACCGCCTGATGCGAATAAATAACGTACAGAGACACTTAAGGTAAGAATCACTATTAACGCCATCATACCATGTCCCTCAAACTGAAGTATGGTACTTAAGGTGTTTGCTAACCATTTGAAAAAGCCAGATTTTTCAAGCAAGCCAGACATACCGATGATACCACCATACCATACTAGGGTATTCCATGCGCCTTTGCTTTTTAAGATATCGTCCCAGGTGACGATACTTAATACAATACAAAGCACCATTACAATGATTGCAACAATGGTAGCATTGATATGAAGTGAATTAGAGAAAATCCAGCCGAATAATGCAATTACGAATAACACGCTGAGTGCTTTTTCACGAAAAGACATTGGACCTAATTCTTCTAAGCCTTTTTTCGCAATGGCTTTATTATCCACTTTTTTCAATTCTGGTGGAGATACCCAATAACAAATTAACGGAATTAAGAATAAGCAGAGTAAGCCGGGTACGGATGCAGCTAAGAACCATTTGATCCAAGTGGTTTCAAAACCAAGAATTGGTGCCATTAATGAAAGAGCTAAGGCATTAGGAGCCATTGCGGTTAAGAAAATATAAGAGGTAGTTTTAACCACCATATATACGTTCATCATCAAATAACGCCCTGCTTTTTTCGGGCTTTTTTCTGGATCTGAACCAAGAGCAACCACTACGCTATTAATGATTGGAAAGATAATCCCACCTGAACGCGCGGTGTTAGAGGGCGTTGCTGGCGAGAGTAAAAGATCTAAGAACATGGTAACATAACCTAAGCGTAGGGTTGTGCTACCCATTGCGCCGATCATATGATAGGCGATACGTTTACCTAGACCTGTGATTACAAATGCTGAACTCAAAGTGAATGCGGTAAAAATAAGCCATGTTGTGCCAGATTTATAACCATCCAACATATTGCCGACTTTAACCAATTCTTTCGCCCCTTCAGTATTACCGATGATAACGCCAGAAACCGCAATTGCAGCCAATAAGATAACGGGCTCGCCATAAGGTTTAAGCACAAGCCCAACGATAGTGGCAATATAAACACCAAGTAATCGCCAAGCAATCAAAGAAAGCCCATCAGGAGCAGGTAGTAAGAAAGTGATCAATGGGATAGCCATTAAAATCACCAGTTTTGTATGTTTGGATAATGCCATATTAATTACCTCTAAATGATAAAAAGAAAATTGTTAGTGCTAATAAATCAGCACTACCGCCCGAACTTAAATTACGTTCAATGCAGGCGGTATCAAATTTCATTAATGCTTGTGTCAGTGCTGTTTTATCTGTCACAAGATGTTGATCTGTAAGCAGATCCTGTGCTGTTTGCTGTATGAAATGTAATCCCGCTAAACCACCTCGATGAACCACGTTAGTGTCGGAGTTAATTGCCATTAAATTCAACAACAAAATCAGTAAACGATGTTCCCATTCTAACTGATGGTACTCATCAAATTGTGGCAACAACGTTTGAATGAGATTAAAACCATTTTCTGCTTCGCCACGGACACCTGTTAAGCCATATTTTTGGAATAAACGCACTCCAGCCGTACTAGGCAAGTGTTCAGGATAATTTTTCAGTTCATCCGTTAAACCTTGAGTAAATTGTGCAACAAGTGAGCAGATTAATTTAACATCAAAATCTACCGCACTTTGAACCAAACTTTTTTGTGCCAATAATCGTCCAATTGCCGTACACACTAAACCAAAAGAAAAAATAGCTCCTTTGTGGGTGTTTACGCCATCAGTAACTTTAAACATTGCTTTTTCTGCTAATAAACCTAAAGGACGAATTTCAGAGAGAATTTGATTTTCAGACAAATGCGCGGTCATCATGCCTTTGAGAACAAACTGAGTAAAAAAAGGTTTTAAACTAATCGCACTTTGCTCAAAAGTATGTAGGTTCATATCTTTGTGCGAACCGTTATTGATGGCATCCACTAAACCAGGTTTTGGCGATAAGCGAGCCTCTTGTATTAATGCCAGATAAACTTGTTCACCAATATGTTCTGCGAAATCATGATTCTGTGCAAGAGATTGAATTTTATCCACAATCTCATCAATCTCGTGCTTGTGGGTTCTGGCACAGATTTTTGCATTTTCCCCGCACACTAAACAAGTTCTTGGAGAAAGATCAAAATCTGTACGACTCAGTAGATTGCCTTTAGCATTAAACACATCTAAATCCCACAAACGAGCAAGAGGAATACTTTCTTCCAATTCAATCATCAGCACTTTTAGCGTACGAGCATCTATCGGTAATACAAAATAGGCTTCATGCCCCGTTTCTAACGGACGGACTATTTCTTTTACTGCTGTGATGTTTAACTGAGTAAAAAGTGCGGTCAGATTTTCTAGAGCTTTTGTAAAAACATAATCCAACAAAGCATTTTTTTTTACTCCACCCACAGCAGTTAAAGTGATGCAAAGTAAGGTTTGTCCATATTGTGTTATAAGCTGTTGTTGTAAAATTGCACGTTCCTCTCGAGCATTAAGCAATGCTTCAAGTGAAATTTTTGAACCCTCTGTAGAGAATGTCGTAAAAAAATGCTGCAAAATTTGACCGCTCTTTTGTATAAAAATAAATTTTCTTAACTCTTTCCATTTATATGGTGCTGGCGAAAGCTGAAAGAGCTAATTGAGTCCCTTTCAACTCTTTGGGCTCCTTTCCTGATAATCATGGGAAGACAAGAGTTAATTTTGGCTATTGAAAGTAGATCGCTTGTAATGCTGATTCTAGTCTTTAACTTGATACACCGTATCAATCACCGAACCATCACGATAACGAACAACAGCCACAGGTTTATTAGTAAACTCAATTTCTTTTGGTTTACCAGTAATGCTGTAAGCACGTTCACAAAGTTGTTCAATAGTAAACAATGGAATGTCTGTTTTGCTTAAAGCTTCAATCAAATCTGGACGTTTAGGATTTACTGCTACACCATGATCGGTAACGAGAATATCGACGTTTTCACCAGGTGTTACACAGGTAATCACGTTTTCCACCACGGTTGGAATACGACCACGAACTAATGGTGCCACAATGATTGCTACTTGTGCAGAAGCTGCGGTATCACAATGACCACCAGATGCACCGCGAATCACACCGTCAGAGCCAGTCAATACATTCACGTTAAATTTAGTGTCGATTTCTAAAGCAGAAAGAATCACCATATCTAAACGTTCAACAGATGCGCCTTTGGAACTGTAATTCGCATATTGGTTAGCGGAGACTTCAATATGATTTGGGTTACGGGCAAGTGATTCAGCTGCAACAGAATCAAAGCTTTGTACATCTAATAATTTTTTAATAAGACCAGCCTCATGTAATGCCACCATACTTGCAGTAATTCCGCCAAGTGCGAAATCTGCAGTGATATTTTCACGACGCATTTTTTCTTCTAGAAAGCGTGTAACAGCTAATGCTGCCCCCCCAGAACCAGTTTGTAATGAGAAGCCATCTTTAAAATAACCACTGGCAAAAATTACTTCTGCACATTTACGCGCAATGAGTAATTCGCGTGGATTGGTAGTCATTCGGGTTGCACCACCACCAATTTTTTTCGGGTCACCGACTGCTTCAACTTGCACGATTAAATCTACTTGATCTTGAGCTATGCTGATTGGGTGGTGCGGGTATTCAACAACTTCCTCTGTGAGCAACACAACTTTGTCAGCATATTCAGCATCGACACGCGCATAGCCTAGAGAGCCGCATTTACTTTTTCCAGTAAATCCATTGGCATTACCGAATGTGTCACAGCAAGGCACGCCTAAAAAAGCAACGTCAATTTTTAATTCGCCAGATTTTACTAAGTGAACACGTCCACCATGAGAATGAATATTTACAGGTTCATTCAATAAACCGCGAGAGATTTGCTCTGCAAGTTCACCGCGTAAACCAGAAGAATAGATTTTGGTGACCACGCCATTTTTGATATGTTCGACAATCGGGAAGTGGCTATCAATTAAAGATGAAGATGCAAGGGTCAGATTTTTGAAACCCATTTCGGCAATTTTATTCATCACCATATTCACCACAAAATCTCCGCCCCGAAAAGCATGATGAAATGAAACAGTCATACCATCTTTTAAGCCAGAGCGTTTAATCGCTTCTTCTAGAGAGGTACAAAGTTTGCGATCTTTCGCTGTACGAGAAAGGGATTCAGATTTAGGCACCGCTTGATAGACTGAGCGATCAGCGTGATATTTTTCAATACGTTGTTCTCTTGTTGTCATCTTTTTATCTCCCTTTACTCTTCACGAATACCTGATTTCGCACGTTCTAATACAAGTTTTGCGCGATCAATAATCGGTGCGTCAATCATTTTACCGTTTAACGAAACAACACCAGCCCCTTGTCGTTCAGCTTCTGCTGCCGCTTCAATAATGCGTTTTGCCTGCTCCACGTCTTTTTGTGTCGGTGCAAATAAGTTGTGTAACAATTCAATTTGGCGTGGGTTGATTAAGGATTTACCGTCAAAACCAAGCTGTTTAATTAACGCAGCCTCTTTTAAGAAGCCTTCTTCATTGTTCGCGTTAGAATATACGGTATCAAAAGCCTGAATGCCAGCCGCACGTGCCGCTTGTAAAATAAAAAAAAAAAAAAAAAGCAGTTCAATCCCCTCTGGTGAACGCTCGGTTTTTAAGTTACGTACGTAATCCTCTGCACCCAATGCGATACCAATTAAACGTTTAGAAGCGAAAGCGATTTGGTTGGCTTGAGTGATACCTAATGGCGATTCGATGGCTGCTAGCATTTTAGTCGAACCTGCTTCTCGACCGCAGGCTTTCTCAATCTCAGTAATGGCGTGATCCATATCCAACACATCTTGCGCGCTTTCAGTTTTTGGCATACGTACCACATCCACACCCGCACGCACTACCGAATTCAAATCCAATAAACCAAATTCAGAATCTAGCGGATTAACACGAACTACGGTCTCAATTTCTTTATAAAGCGGATGTTGAAGTGCATGAGCGACTAATAAACGAGCAGAATCTTTTTCTTTGAGCGCAACCGCATCTTCTAAGTCAAACATAATGGAATCTGGTTTATAAATAAAGCTATTACTTAACATGGCGGCATTTGAGCCCGGCACAAATAACATACTTCTTCTTAATTTCATAGCACAGCCTCCCAGTTAATCGTTTCATCAGTTGCACGCATTGCAGCAGCTTTTACTCGAGCTTGTAACACGCAATCTAACGCCCCTTTGTCTTCTACAATGACTTGTGCTGCTGTACTGCCCAGTTTTGCTAATACTTCACGAACTGTCGCTTCAATTTGTTCACCAAATTGTTTTGCTACTGAGCTATTGATTTCAATATCGAGTGAATCAAAAGGTTGAACCCGTACTTGAACATCACTGGATTCCAGTGTCCCTGCAACGGCTACTTTTGTTATTTTCATAGATTTTCCTTCCGTATATTGATGAATAAAAATGTATTTAAAAACGACCGCACTTTTGTAAATAATTTAACGTAGTCATAGGCACAAACTCTGCGAGTTGAGCCCAATTTTTTTCAGCCAAATGCTTTCGTACTGTAGAAGCAGAAATAATCTGGTTGCTTGCTGTTTTTCTAGGTATCTCGATAACATTTATTTTTGGTGCATTCATTTCGGCATCCATTAACCAATAATGCATTTGGCGATTATATTCGGCAGTGATGGGACAATTTAGCTCAGTACCAACAAAGCGATGTGTTATTCCCAAAGCTTGAGCAATATGTAAACGGAATAACTTCAGATCAATCTCAAAATAACTTTCATCTGTAATTAATTGATCTTTTAGGAAATAATTTGGAAATGTTGCACGAGAAATAATATAGTCAGAGCCAGAATGAAGTGTGATATTGGATAAATCGAAAATACCTTGTTTAATCATTTCAAATCGTTCAGTGTAAGAAAATTGCGATGCGTCTTCACCGACAATAAATAAATGCAGATGATCACATTGTTGTAATGCTTGCTCAATTAAATAACGATGACCTAAGGTAAATGGATTCGCGTTCATTACAATCGAGCCAATTCGATTACCATCCACACGCATTTTCTCCCATAATGAGCATTGTTTTTGTAAACGCGTAGCACTATTTTCTAACAATACTACATAAGGATTGGCATCAGAGATGATATAAAAACCACAAGATTTGAACAACGTTGCATATTCGGGTTTTGTATAAATAAAAAGGTGTGGGCGTTTTAGCGTGTAAGCTAAATCAACCAATTCAGTAATTAATTGCAGGGCAACACCGCTACCACGCAAAGACTCATCAATCGCAACACATTTTATGATATTGCCTGCTAAACCGCCACAGACAACGATTTGTTCGTTATCATTATAGCCAACAACAAAATACTCGATTTGTTCATCTAATTTAAGCGCATTTTGATGTAAAAATGTCTGAATGAGAGAAAGTTTTTTTTGTTCAGTAGAAATTCGCTCAAATTGCATCGACTCTCCAAAAAAGAAGAAAACATAACATCACTACCAAGTTAGTAGTATAGAGCTATTATAAGCGATGAGCAAATTACGATACAAGATAAGCTCATATTTTTCCCAACTTTAGAATCTAATATTATCTTCACACT
>ERZ1023200.114-NODE-114-length-10098-cov-4.567261_pt1 | contig 10098 bp, 7 predicted proteins | sample MGYA00380443_ERZ1023200 | MGnify/ENA primary metagenome ERZ1023200 (study PRJEB33173, sample SAMEA4830292) | metagenome | study: EMG produced TPA metagenomics assembly of the PRJEB25223 data set... | reverse complement strand
CTAAGTGAAAAAAATGCCACCTTGACAGGTAGTTTGAATAAACTAGTTTCAGGCTCAAACACCTTGACACAAAAATCTTCTAGATTGACAGCAGGAGTTGGTTAATTACAATCAGGATCTGGGCAATTAGCAGACAAATCCAGTCAGTTACTTTCAGGTGCTTCTCCATTAGAGAATAGAGCTAATAAATTGGCAGATGGATCTGGGAAACTAGCAGAAGGTGGAACAAAGTTAACTTCTGGATTGGAAGATTTACAGACAGGACTTGCTTCTTTAGGACAAGGACTAGGTAATGCTAGTGATCAACTCAAATCAGTATCAACAGAATCTAAAAATGCAGAGATTTTGTCAAATCCACTCAATCTTTCAAAAACAGACAATGATCAAGTTCCTGTAAATGGAATCGCAATAGCTCCTTATATGATATCAGTTGCTCTTTTTTTTGCAGCAATATCAACAAATATGATATTTGCGAAATTGCCTTCAGGACGTCATCCAGAGAGCCGTTGGGCTTGGTTGAAATCTTGAGCTGAAATAAATGGTATTATAGCTGTTTTGGCAGGAATTTTGGTATATGGAGGAGTTCATCTTATTGGTTTAACTGCTAATCATGAGATGAGAATATTTATTCTCATCATCCTAACAAGTTTAGTATTCATGTCTATGGTGACCACTTTAACAACGTGGAATAGCCGTATAGGAGCTTTCTTCTCACTTATTTTGCTTTTACTACAGTTAGCATCAAGTGCAGGTACTTATCCACTTGCTTTGACAAATGATTTCTTTAGATCTATTAATCCCTGGTTACCAATGAGCTATTCAGTTTCGGGATTACGACAAACAATCTCCATCAACAAGTCATTTTCCTAGCTGTCATACTAGCTCTATTTACTGGTTTAGGTATACTAGCCTATCAACATAAGAAAATGGAAGAAGATTAAAAAAATCGACCGATTAACTGGTCGATTTTTTATGCCTTAGATGACTTTCGTCTGTGATTATAGATTCCAAATAGTAAGAGAGAAGTAAAGGAACAGATTGCTCCAGTAATAAAACCATTGGGAATGAAGGAAAGTGTAATAGTTCCTTTCCCCTTGGGAATGTCAACTTTCATAAATCCAGTTTGAGCTTGTTTAATTTCTATTTTCTTACCATCTTGGTAGGCAGACCAACCTTTGTCATAAGGAATGGTGAAGAAAATAGATGTATCTTGTTGGACATCATATGTAGCAAAAACCTTGTTTTTAGAAGTTGATACTGTGACAGGTTGTTCTTTAATTTTTTGAATTGCCTTGGTGAAAGTTTTGGTATCTAAACGATAGAAGGTAGGAGATTCAAATGATACTTGTGAATTTCCAGGGAAACTAACATTGATATTGAAAGTTTTTTTCTCTTTAGTATATCCTAGATTAAAGAAGGAGAAGACATTATCAGTTGTAAAAGTCTTTTTTTCACCATTTACAAGGATGTCAACCTTCTTTTGTTTATCGTTAGAAAAGTGAAGGTTTATGAAAGAGAGATAAACTTGGCTGTTTTCTGGAACTTCAATTTGATACTGGATTGCTGCATCTTCATTTGAAGAACTTGTGACACTAATCAAATCATTAGTATTTTCTATTTTTTCTGTTTTTTCATAAGGTATTGGAGAAAAATAATCAAAATTGACGTTAGCAAGTTGATTTAAAAATGAGGCCTGATTATCCAAGGTATGTTCATTGAACTTGACATCATTGTAAACAGATTGACTAGCAACTGCAATCGGAAGAGAGTATTGATTTTCATATAGGGTAAGATTATCTTTTTGATAGATATCTTTAAAGCCATACTTATCAATAGGACTGTCTGAGATATTGTACTGGATACCAAATAAACTATCAGCCAAAATACTATTATTTGCATATCGGAGATTGAGATTAGTCCCAGAGGATTTAAAACCAAGTTTATCTAAAGTAGAGCTTGATGAACGATTTCGAACAGATGAAAATTGAGAGATTCCATTGTAGTTGAATTTCATACTGTCATTTCCTGTCTGAGTTTGTAGTTTTTCAGTACGAGTAAATTGATTTCCAATATATGTTGAGAAAGATTCCATAGCTGGGATATCTCGACTATAAGCACTTCGAGAAGCAAATCCCCATTCCTTAGCAATTCCGTCCATTTGAGATGAAGCATTTAAACTCATTTCAACCAGTATAAATAAAGAGATTAGAATGGCAAATAGATTCACAGATATAAACTTTTTGATAACTGCAAGGAGTAAAAGAGAATAGACAACCAAAAATTCAAGAGTAAGCAGAATATTCAAATCTGTTAAAAAAGAATAATGCGATTTTAGATAGATGGTAGCTAAAAATCCTGCTACTACAAGAAAAAGCGAAACTAAAAAATTCCAGACTTTAAGTTCTTTCAGACGCTTTAAGACTTCTGCTGCTGTGTAAATTAACAAGGTAGAGAAAATCCAAGCATAGCGATGTAAAAACATGTTTGGAGTATGCATGCCTTGCCAAAATAAGTCAAGAGCTTCTATGTAAAAGCTTGCAATTAGAAATGCAAAGAATATTACATATATGAGTTTCACGTGAAACTTAATAGATTTCAGCGTAAAAAATAAAATGGTCAAAATAAAGGGAAGTAGTCCAACAAAAATCATTGGGATGGCCCCATACTTTGTTGTGTCAAAGGAACCAATGAATTGCTTAGCAAAGAGATCAAGATACCAGCTACTTTCAGTTTGAAACTTTGTAACTTCAGTCAATTTTTCCCCATGTGTCTGTAAATCAAATAGAGTGGGAAGAGTCATAATCAAACTAGCCATACCAGCTAAAAAGGAGATAACTATGAAATCAAGAACAGATGATTTTCGAGTCTTAAAGTCCCACGAAATTTGACAGAGATACCAGAAAATAAGAAACAATACTGTCATATATCCAAAATAATAATTTTGAATAAATAAGATTGACAGACTTGTAAAGTACAATAGGAGTTTCTTTTCAGTTATCAGTAGATGTAAACCAGTTATAATTAAAGGAATCAAGATAAAAACATCTAGCCAGGTTTTTATCTCTAATTGACTGACAGTGAAACTCATCAGAGCATAGGAAGTAGATAAGGCTAGTTTTAAAGTCTGAGGGATAGATTGAAACAATTTATTCAAACTAAAAAAGGTTGACAGACCAATCAATCCAAATTTTAAGAGAGTGGTCAGATAGACAGCATCTGGCATATTCGTTAGATCAAAAAAGTAAACTAGAGGCGCGAGAAAACTACCCAAGTAATAACTAGATAGGGCATAGAAGTTTAGCCCTAGACCACTTGTAAAGGTGTAAAACAGACTACTATTTCCATGTAGGATATTTCGTAAGGCTACATCAAAAATAACGTATTGATGAAAGCCATCTCCTAATAGAGGAGAGTTGTCGCTATTCCAGTAGATACCTTGAGATAGATATACTCCAGACATAATCACTACAGGAATGATGAAAGAAATAAAATAGGTTCGATATGTTTTTAAAAATGATTTCATGTTACCTCGTAGAATGATAGAAAACTCAGTTGGTTAACCCAACTGAGTTTTGAAGTTTTATTTAGTCTTTCCAAAGTTCTTTAACTTTTGCTTGTACTTCTGCATTTTCTAGGAATTCATCGTAGGTTTCATCGATACGGTCAATGACGCCATTTTTAGATAAGACAATGATATGGTTAGCCAAAGTTTGAATAAACTCGTGGTCATGGCTGGCAAAGATGATTGATTCTTTAAAGTTTTTCAATCCATCATTCAAGCTTGAGATAGATTCCAAGTCCAAGTGATTTGTTGGATCATCAAGTACAAGGACATTTGATTTTAAGAGCATGAGTTTTGAAAGCATGACACGAACTTTTTCTCCCCCTGACAAGACATTTACAGGTTTGTTAACTTCATCTCCAGAGAAGAGCATACGGCCGAGGAAACCACGTAGGAAAGTATTGTCATCATCTTCTTTACTTGCGAATTGACGCAACCAGTCAAGAATTGATTCTCCTCCTGCAAAATCAGCTGAGTTATCTTTTGGTAGGTAAGATTGACTAGTTGTAACTCCCCACTTGACAGTTCCTTCATAGTCAATATCTCCCATGATTGCACGAATTAATGCAGTCGTTTGAATATCATTTTGTCCAATAAGTGCTGTCTTATCATCTGGACGCAAGATGAAACTAATATTATCCAAGATAGTTTCACCATCAATCTTTACAGTTAGATTTTCTACTGTCAAGAGATCATTAACAATCTGACGTTCCGCTTTAAAGTTGATAAATGGATATTTACGACTAGATGGTACAATCTCTTCTAGCTCAATCTTATCAAGCATTTTCTTACGTGATGTTGCCTGCCTTGACTTAGAAGCATTGGCAGAGAAACGAGCAACGAATTCTTGCAATTGTTTAATTTTTTCTTCTGCTTTAGCATTACGGTCTGCTAGCAATTTAGCAGCAAGCTCAGAAGATTCCTTCCAGAAGTCGTAGTTTCCGACATAGAGTTTGATTTTTCCAAAGTCAAGGTCGGCCATGTGAGTACAAACTTTGTTTAAGAAGTGACGGTCGTGGGATACTACGATAACTGTGTTATCAAAGTCAATCAAGAAGTCTTCTAACCAAGTAATCGATTGGATATCCAAACCGTTAGTAGGCTCGTCCAAGAGAAGAACATCTGGTTTACCAAAAAGTGCTTTGGCGAGGAGAACCTTTACTTTTTCACCGTTGGCCAATTCGCTCATGTTTTGGTAGTGTAATTCTTCTGGAATGTTTAGGTTTTGAAGTAGTTGAGAGGCTTCACTCTCTGCTTCCCAACCTCCAAGTTCGGCAAACTCTCCTTCGAGTTCGGCAGCACGAACCCCGTCCTCGTCTGAGAAATCTTCCTTCATGTAGATAGCATCTTTCTCTTTCATGATGCTATAAAGTTTTTCATTTCCCATGATAACGACATCAATGGCACGTTCATCTTCGTAGTCAAAGTGATTTTGACGAAGAACAGAGAGACGTTCATCTGGACCAAGAGAGATGTGACCAGTAGTAGGTTCGATATCTCCAGCTAAAATTTTTAAAAAGGTTGATTTTCCGGCACCATTAGCACCGATTAATCCGTAAGTATTTCCTTCTGTAAATTTGATATTGACATCATCAAAAAGTTTGCGATCACTAAAACGTAGTGAAACATCAGATACTGTAAGCAATATTTTTCTCCTATATGTGTAATATATTTATTCTACTAGAAAATACAGAAATATTCAAATTTTTATTTGTCAATTTTGTGTAAATTATATTTACAGTATCCTTTACACAAATCTGTAAAAAGCAAGGCTGATTTATTTTGATAAATTACGGTTATTTCATTAAAAAAATGCTATAATTGAAAGGACTATATCGAAGGAGAACAAAATGACTAAACCCATTATTTTAACAGGAGACCGTCCAACAGGAAAATTGCATATTGGACATTATGTTGGAAGTCTCAAAAATCGAGTATTATTACAGGAAGAGGATAAGTATGATATGTTTGTGTTCTTGGCTGACCAACAAGCCTTGACAGATCATGCCAAAGATCCTCAAACCATTGTAGAGTCTATCGGAAATGTGGCTTTGGATTATCTTGCAGTTGGATTGGATCCAAATAAGTCAACTATTTTTATTCAAAGCCAGATTCCAGAGTTGGCTGAGTTGTCTATGTATTATATGAATCTAGTTTCGTTAGCACGTTTGGAGCGAAATCCAACAGTCAAGACAGAGATTTCTCAGAAAGGATTTGGAGAAAGCATTCCGACAGGATTCTTGGTCTATCCAATCGCTCAAGCAGCTGATATCACAGCTTTCAAGGCTAATTATGTTCCTGTTGGGACAGATCAGAAACCAATGATTGAGCAAACTCGTGAAATTGTTCGTTCTTTTAACAATGCATATAACTGTGATGTCTTGGTAGAGCCGGAAGGTATTTATCCAGAAAATGAGAGAGCAGGGCGTTTGCCTGGTTTAGATGGAAATGCTAAAATGTCTAAATCACTAAATAATGGTATTTATTTAGCTGATGATGCGGATACTTTGCGTAAAAAAGTAATGAGTATGTATACAGATCCAGATCATATCCGCGTTGAGGATCCAGGTAAGATTGAGGGAAATATGGTTTTCCATTATCTAGATGTTTTTGGTCGTCCAGAAGATGCTCAAGAAATTGCTGATATGAAAGAACGTTATCAACGAGGTGGTCTTGGTGATGTGAAGACCAAGCGTTATCTACTTGAAATATTAGAACGTGAACTGGGTCCTATTCGTGAGCGCCGTATTGAATTTGCTAAGGATATGGGAGAAGTTTATAATATGATTCAAAAAGGTAGTGAAAGAGCGCGTGAAGTTGCGGGTCAAACCCTATCTGAGGTAAAAGGGGCAATGGGACTTCATTACTTTAACTAAGTTTATTTTACAAGAAACTATCATTTCTATCTCGAAGAAAAGATAGTTTTTTATTTACCCCTGTAACATTTGACAAATTTTTATAGAATGGTATGATAGATACAATATAAAAAGAGTCAAGCTCAAAAAGAAAGAAAAGAGGAAACTTCGAATGTCTAATTGGGACACTAAATTTTTGAAAAAAGGTTTTACCTTTGATGATGTATTGCTTATTCCAGCTGAAAGTCATGTGTTGCCTAACGATGCAGATTTAACAACTAAATTGGCAGATAATTTGACTTTAAATATCCCAATTATTACCGCTGCCATGGACACAGTTACAGAGAGTCAAATGGCCATTGCTATTGCTCGTGCAGGTGGTCTCGGAGTTATCCATAAAAACATGTCAATTGCTCAACAAGCAGACGAGGTTCGTAAGGTAAAACGTTCTGAAAATGGAGTTATTATTGATCCGTTCTTCTTGACGCCTGAACATACAATTGCTGAAGCAGATGAGCTTATGGGTCGTTACCGCATCAGTGGTGTTCCAGTTGTTGAAACACTTGAAAATCGTAAATTGGTTGGTATTTTGACAAACCGAGATCTTCGTTTTATTTCAGATTATAATCTTCCGTTGGTCGATGAAGAAGGCAGTCTTTCTGGTTTGATCACTATCAAAGATATTGAAAAAGTTATTGAGTTTCCAAATGCGGCTAAAGATGAGTTTGGTCGTCTTCTAGTTGCAGGTGCAGTAGGTGTTACTTCAGATACATTTGAACGTGCAGAGGCTCTTTTTGAGGCAGGAGCGGATGCGATTGTTATTGATACTGCACATGGTCATTCTGCAGGTGTCTTGCGTAAAATTGCCGAGATTCGTGCTCATTTCCCAGATCGGACTTTGATTGCTGGAAATATTGCTACTGCTGAAGGTGCACGTGCCCTTTATGAAGCGGGTGTAGACGTTGTTAAGGTTGGTATTGGACCAGGTTCTATCTGTACTACTCGTGTGATTGCTGGTGTTGGTGTTCCGCAAGTAACAGCTATCTACGATGCTGCAGCTGTTGCGCGCGAATATGGTAAAACGATTATTGCTGACGGTGGGATCAAGTATTCTGGAGATATTGTAAAAGCACTTGCTGCAGGTGGAAATGCTGTTATGCTTGGATCTATGTTTGCTGGAACTGATGAAGCTCCAGGCGAAACTGAAATCTTCCAAGGACGTAAATTCAAGACTTACCGTGGTATGGGATCAATTGCTGCTATGAAGAAAGGTTCAAGCGACCGTTATTTCCAAGGTTCTGTCAATGAAGCAAACAAGCTCGTTCCAGAAGGAATTGAAGGTCGTGTTGCTTATAAAGGAGCGGCAGCTGATATTGTTTTCCAAATGATTGGTGGTATTCGCTCTGGTATGGGTTACTGTGGTGCAGCTAACCTTAAAGAACTACACGATAATGCTCAATTTATTGAAATGTCTGGTGCTGGTTTGAAAGAAAGCCATCCTCATGATGTGCAAATTACTAATGAGGCACCAAATTATTCTATGTAAAAAACAATGAAAAGAACTCCAGTGAAAACAGGAGTTCTTTTACAATGTTGTCAATTTCCATTTACAGCAGCTTTACCATCCTGAATAGTGAAGATACTTAGATTTTCTGGCAGATTTTGAAGATGGTCTAAGCTTGTTGTTGTGATAAAGGTTTGGATTGATTGAGAAATCGTTTCTAATAATTTTAACTGTCTAGTGTTGTCAAGTTCACTCATCACATCGTCAAGCAGTAATATCGGAGATTCTGTGGTAATGCTTTCCATTAATTCGATTTCTGCTAATTTTATCGAGAGGACGAGACTACGATGTTGACCTTGGCTTCCGAAACTAGCATCCATCCCATTTATATAAAAAGAAATGTCATCTCGATGAGGACCGACACCAGTATTCTTTTTAAATAAATCTCTGGATCTACTTTTTTCTAAAGCAATTTTGAAAGATTCGGATAAGTTTTGTTTGTCAGTTATATTGACAGAAGATTGATAGGATATTGACAACTCTTCGATCTGATTAGAGAGTTCAAAATGTTTCTTACGCCCAAATGATTCTAGTTTTTTTATGAAATCTAAGCGGTGATTCATTACACGACATCCATAATCAACTAGCTGATCATCTAACACAGAAAGGAATGTTTCATCTATTTTTTGAACTGATTTTAGGTAAGTGTTTCTTTGCTTTAGGATGTGGTTATAATTGGTTAAGTCAGATAAATAGATTGGCTTAATTTGCCCAAGTTCCATATCAATGAATTTTCGTCGAATCGAAGGTGCTCCTTTAATTAGTTGTAAATCTTCAGGAGCAAATAAGACAACATTCATGTGTCCTACATAATCTGAAAGGCGTGCCTGTTTTAAGTGATTAACTTTTGTTACACGGCCTTTTTGTGTTAGTTCGATTTCTAGGGGAATGGATCCAGTTTTTTTCTGAACGAGACCTGAAAGATGAAGTTGTTCCTCATCAAAATGAATGAGATTTTTATCTGTTCGAGTTCGATGACTACGCGTTAAGGCTAAAAAATAGATAGCCTCTAACATGTTTGTTTTTCCTTGTGCATTACGTCCCAAAAAGACATTCAATTTAGGATTAAAGTCTATTTTCGTTTCTTTGTAATTACGAAAAGTCTTGAGAGATAGATGTTGTAGCCACATGATTATCTACCAGGGAATCGTGGAGCTTGTTGGCTTTTAGGTGATGAAGCAGGTTTCGATTTGTCTTTTTTAACTCCCTTATTCATCTTTTTGACAAGTTTAGCGATCCGTTCTTTTTCAACTTTATCAGCTTGGTATTCATCTTGTTCTTCAGAAGTAGGTTGTGTCAACAAGATGTCAATGTTCATGTCAGGGATGTCAACTTTATCGCCAATACGAAGTTTTTTTCCACGACGACTCTCTAATTCCCTATTAAAGTAAACAGAATGTTCAGAGAGAAATGATTTAATAGCTCCTCCGCTATGTGTAATTCCAAGTTCTTTGAGTAGTGCTTGGAGGGTAATAAATTCTTCAAATAATTTGTATTCCATAATTCACCTCAATCTTTGGTATTATACCATATTTTCCTAAAAATAGTGAGAGAGACAGCGAGAAATGTAAGCGATTTTTATTTCAAAAGTGTTACAGGGAACAAGAAAATTTCAGGTTTTCGTGATATAATAGAAGTCTGTATATAAGGAGGTAAATCATGGAGTTAGTGCATGGAATTTCAACACATTTTATCCAATCAAAAAAGTTTAAAACAAACAAAATTACCGTGCGTTTTACCGCTCCATTATCCCTTGATACGATTGCAGGTCACATGTTGAGTGCAAGTATGCTAGAGACTGCTAATCAGATGTACCCCACTTCTCAAGATTTGAGGAGACACTTGGCCAGTCTATACGGTACAGATATGTCAACCAATTGTTTCAGAAGAGGGCAAAGCCACATTATAGAATTGACATTTACCTATGTTCGTGATGAGTTTTTAAGTAGGAAAAACGTGCTAACCTCTCAGATTTTGGAACTTGTAAAAGAAACTCTTTTTTCACCCGTAGTAGTTGATAATGGGTTTGATCCGGCCTTATTTGAAATTGAGAAAAAACAATTGCTAGCAAGTTTAGCAGCTGATATGGATGATTCTTTTTATTTTGCACATAAAGA
>ERZ1023200.111-NODE-111-length-10261-cov-3.118558_pt1 | contig 10261 bp, 9 predicted proteins | sample MGYA00380443_ERZ1023200 | MGnify/ENA primary metagenome ERZ1023200 (study PRJEB33173, sample SAMEA4830292) | metagenome | study: EMG produced TPA metagenomics assembly of the PRJEB25223 data set... | reverse complement strand
TGAACAAGTTCAATACCCTGCTCCGCATTAATCATTACTGCTTTTGGATTATCTTTTACTAACTCTACATAGCGTGCTCGAGTACGGTGAAAAAAATCCAAATCCATTTGTTCAATACGATCTAATTCACCACGTCCACGAGCTCGAGCTAAACCGACGCGCGGATCTATATCCAAATAAATGGTGAGATCTGGCTCAAAATCACCTAATACGGTTTCTTTCAAGGTGAGCATAAAATGAGGGTCTAATTGACGTCCGCCACCTTGATACGCCTGAGATGACATATCGTGGCGATCACCTACCACCCATTTTCCTTGCATTAAAGCAGGTTTAATCACGTTATCCACCAACTGAATACGAGCCGCATAAAGCATTAATAACTCTGCTTTATCTGTCACGGGTTCTTCGGTTTCATGTTTGATGAGATCGCGTAATTTCTCAGCCAGTGGCGTTCCACCAGGTTCTCGTGTAAATACGACATCTTGAATACCAAGTTCATGCAAAACTCGCACAACAGACTGATGAGCAGAACTTTTCCCCGCACCTTCCAAACCTTCAATGACAATAAATTTTCCTTTCATATTTTCTTCCGCACTTTTATTTGGCATTTTTCTGGCTGCGATACCAGCGTAAATATTCTTGCACCGCTTTATTATGTTCATTCAAATTTCGGGTAAATTTATGCCCACCAGAACCATCTGCCACAAAATAATAAAAATCTGTTTTTTCAGGTTTTGCAACAGCCTGTAACGAACTTTCGCTTGGCATAGCGATAGGCGTTAGCGGCAATCCATCAATCACATACGTATTATAAGGCGTTGGGGTTTCTAAATCTTTTTTGCGAATATTCCCATTGTAATTTTCGCCCATACCATAAATTACCGTTGGATCCGTCTGTAATTTCATTTTTGCTTTTAAACGGTTGATAAATACAGAGGCCACTTTTGCTCTCTCATTAGCAATACCCGTTTCTTTTTCTACGATAGAAGCCAAAATCAACATTTCATAAGGATTCGCTAACGGTAAATCCGCATCGCGCTCGTTCCAAGCCTGATTTAACGCCTTTTTCATTCTCTCTGCTGAGCGTTTCAGTAGCTCCAAGTCTGTGGATTTAGGCGTATAATTATAAGTATCAGGATAAAGCCAACCTTCCACATTTTTTAGTTCAAGATTTTGACCGACATCTGGCAAGTCAAGTAATGTGAAAATTTCTTCGTTACTCTTATCTTTCAAGGTTTGCACCAAGTGCGGTGCATTTTCAAGATCTTTTCGCCAATCCTTGAAGGTTTTTCCTTCAATCCATTTTACATTGAACTGCACTTCCTTACCTGAATTAAGCAAATCCAGTAAATCTTGCACAGTTTTAACATTCTCAAGAGAATAAGTCCCTGCTTTTATTTTATTTAGCTCAGGTTTCAACTTCAGCAAATAAGGTAATAATTTCCCATCAGCAATTAACTTTTCTTGCTCAAAAAGTGTGGCTAATTTTGAACCTGTTGTGCCACGTTCAATAGTTAAAAGTTGATCTGCCTGCACATTTACTTGTGTTTTTACAACTTCAGTAATGTTGTAATAAGCAAAACTCGCCGCGCCCGCAAAAATCAAAACAAAAAGTAAAATCGCAATTAAAAATTTCTTCATAAGCTATAAGAAAGAGAAAATAAAAAACAACAAAAGGGGCAATTAAGCCCCTTTATTTTTGATACTTTGTTATTTATTAAAATACTGAATATTCGCTCTTTTACGCAATGCTTTAACCCAATCGTTCGTCGCATCTTGTAATTGAGTATTTACTAAACGTTCATATGCTTTTTGTGTGTAGGCTTCTGCTGTAAGATCGCCATCACGTACGCCAGTTACTTCCAAAATATGCCAACCAAACTCAGTTTTAAATGGTGCAGAAATCACACCTTGTTTACTTTTCACGACGGTTTGCGCAAACTGTGGTGCATAAGTTTCTGGGAACGCATAACCTAAACTACCGCCATTCGCACCCGATAAATAATCTTTAGAATATTTTAATGCGGCATCAGCAAAAGTTGTTTTACCTGCAATAATATCAGAACGAATTTTAGCTAATTGTTTTTTTGCTTGAGCATCATTTAACAATGGATTAAGTTTTAACAAAATATGGCGAACTTCATACTCTTTCCCCATAACTTTCTGTGCCGTACCCTTTTCTTTCGCTTCTTCTAACATTTTTTGACCGAGTGCGACAACTTCTTCACGCGTTACATCAATGCTTTCTTGAATAGCTTTGTTGCGTACAGCCCCCATCACCATTTGATTGGCAATTTGCTGACGGAATGTATTTAATGAAATGCCTTGATAATCTAACGCATCCAAAAATTGACCATAAGTTAAGCCATTTCTTGCCGCAGTATCTTCCACAATATGATCGATTTCGCGCGGATCAATTTTGACTCCCGATTCTTGAACTGCTTTTTGCACCAAAATATCATCAATAATTTTATCAATCGCACTTTGGCGATCACCTTTTTTACCCATATTGGCACGCACTTGGCTTTCTAAAACAGGAATACCATCTACTGTCGCTACGACACGTTCCTCCGCTTGTGCCATAGAAGTAAAAGCAACACAACCTAAAGTAGCCAATAAAAAAGATTTTAGAATAAATTTTTTCATTTTCATCTCATCAAAAAAGAGTCCATAACGTTGGTTAGAGTAACAATTCTATTGAAGGTTCACAATAGATAAGTTTTATTTCCCTAAGATAGCAACTTCGTAACAGCCATCTTGTTTTTCAGTGCGAACTTGTACAAGTTCATCACGGCTTGTTGGCACATTTTTACCTACGTAATCAGCACGAATGGGTAATTCACGATGACCACGATCAACAAAAATCACTAATTCAATTTTTGCAGCACGACCAAAATCAGTAAGCGCATCCATTGCCGATCGAATGGTTCGACCAGTAAACAACACATCATCAACCAAAATGACGGTTTTATCTTGAATATTCAAATATTGTGATGAACCACTATAAACTGGCATTTTATCTTCCTGATCAACCAAAGTTAAATCATCTCGATAAAAGGTAATATCCAGTTCCATTGAAGGTAAATTTATACCACTTAACTCTTCAACTCGACGTTGTAATAATTCTGCAATTTCCGCGCCACGGCGTTTAATCCCAACAATAACAAGATCATCTAAGGTTTGATGTTTTTCAATAATTTCGTGAGAAATACGCGAAATTGTGCGAAGAAAACGATCATGATCAATAATAATTTTTTCCATTTTTCCCAGCTTTATCAATAGTATTTCAATGCGCAAAGTATAAAGAAAATACGCCTAAAAAGCGACGGCATTTGCACCATTTTTCTTGTTCGTTATACTATCCAAAACATTCCATCAAAGGAAACCAAATTATGCGCTACTCCATTCAAGATTTTATTCAACTCATCGCCCAACTTCGCAATCCAAATGGCGGATGCCCTTGGGATTTAAAACAAAATAATGAATCTATGATTCCTTGTTTAACGGAAGAAACTTACGAAGTAATCGAAGCCATTGAGAAAAAAGACATACCAAATTTACGTGAAGAATTAGGGGATTTATTGTTGCAAGTCATTTTCTTCAGCCAGCTTGCAACGGAAGATAAATACTTTACTTTTGACGATGTGTTACAAGATATCGCTGAAAAAATTGTACGCCGTCATCCTCACGTGTTTGGTGATGCAAAAGCGGGGGACGAAACAGAAGCCCTTTCCCGTTGGAACGAAATGAAAGCCAAAGAAAAACAAGGTAAAAGTGAAGAAACCTCTATTTTAGATAATGTGCCTCGTGCTTTGCCTTCTCTTACACGAGCAGCAAAATTACAAAAATGTTGTTCAAAAGTAGGGTTTGATTGGGAAGAAATTTCCCCCGTATTTGACAAAGTGCGGGAAGAATTACAAGAAGTTCAAGCTGAAATTAACCGCACTTCGATTGAACAAAGTAAAGTGGAAGAGGAAATCGGCGATTTATTGTTCGCAACCGTCAATCTTGCTCGCCACTTAAAATGTGATCCTGAAGATGCATTGCGGAAAGCAAATTTAAAATTTGAACGTCGTTTTCGAGCAGTAGAACAAGCGGTTCAACAACAAGGTAAGCAAGTGAATAATGTGCCACTTATTGAATTAGATTTGTTATGGGATGAAGTGAAAAAACAAGAAAACTAATTGAAAAGTGCGGTAAAAATTTCTCTCATTTTTTACCGCACTTTCTTCGTTAAAGTTGCTGAATATCCAGTGCCATTTGGTCTAACATTTCATAACGTTTACGATACATAGAACGTTTTTTACTTGCGATATCTTCTAATTGTTTGCGTTCAATATGCAAAGGTAATTGCCAATAGTTATGGCGATATTCTCCTTGGTTTTCTTGCCAAAATTCATCGTAATTAAACAAAATCTTACTGCGCGCAGAAAGACGATATTTTCCTTGTGCTTTGTGCGGAATGCCCACTAACTCACATTGCCATTTTTCAGCAAGCATTTTGAACCCATTAACCAACATAAACATTGGTCGCATACCGTGTAATGCTTTTGTAGCCTGTTTTACAAGTTCTTGAGCATTACCACTTGAGGGGCCTTGAATTGAGGCGATAAGCAATTTATTCGGGCTTAAAAAAGTGAAAGACGCATCATATACTCGTTCGTTATTTTGATTGCGAATATTAATAGAAAAATATCCTTCAAAGGGATCGATATGATTAATACTCAACGATAAACGCAAATCCTCAGTTAATTGGGTTAGCACGATATGTTGTTGATCTAATAATTGTTGGCAAAGCGAACGTCCCATTTTTTCTTCTGCCAAACGTAAATTCTCCGTAATCGCCGTTAAACGTTCTGAAGCAGAAAAGCGTTTATCGCAAAAGGTCGTCAGAATTGTATTAATACGATAATAATCTTGTGTAAATAAAGACTGCCATTGCGTTTCTGTATTAAGGAAATCCACTAATTGATGACATTGCTTTTGATATAACCATTTATAGCCATAATAGCGTAATTTTTCCCGCACTTGTTTAAGAAAAGGGCGATCCTTAGAATAAGGATACATTTGAACGTAAGTGGGGAAAATAAAATGATTTTTCGTGGACATAACTCAATATTTTGTGAAATTTAATAAAATTTTTCGTTATTTTGGCCATTATCACTTCATTTGCCAAAATTCTTTTTTGTTAAAAACCCACTGTATAACTCATATTTTGTTATAATCTTTTCCTTGAATTCCTTTTTCCCTACCCCCATATTTACCCAAATTATCGGAACGAAATTATAAGAGAGACCAATTATGGCGAAGAATACCCAACGTACAATGCCCGTATTGCCATTACGTGATGTTGTCGTTTTTCCTTATATGGTAATGCCACTTTTTGTAGGGCGTGCAAAATCCATTAATGCCCTTGAAGAAGCGATGAACGATGACAAACAGCTTCTTTTGGTATCCCAAAGAGAAGCTGATTTGGAAGAACCTACCCCTGAAGATTTATTTGATGTGGGTACCATTGCTAACATTATTCAGTTATTAAAATTACCTGATGGCACAGTAAAAGTGCTAGTTGAAGGTCAAAATCGCGCGAAAATTAACAGTCTTGAAGACGGCGAAAAGTGCTTTTCCGCCCAAATTACCCCTATCGAAACCACTTATGGCGATGAAAAAGAGTTAGTAGTGGCAAAAAGTGCGGTGCTTTCTGAGTTTGAAAATTATCTTACCCTCAACAAAAAAGTGCCTGCAGATATTCTCAATGCCCTTCAACGTATTGATGATGTCGATCGCTTAGCTGACACAATGGCTGCCCATCTCCCTGTAAGCATTCGCCATAAACAAAATGCGTTAGAACTCGCTAATGTGCAAGAACGTTTAGAATATTTGCTTGGTATGATGGAATCAGAGGCTGATATTCTCCAAGTGGAAAAACGGATTCGCGGTCGTGTCAAAAAACAAATGGAGAAAAGCCAGCGTAACTATTATTTGAACGAGCAAATTAAAGCCATTCGTAAAGAAATGGATGGTGGCGAAAATGAAGATACCATTGATGAAGTTGAACAACTGCATCAAAAGGTGGAAGCGGCAGGCATGCCAGCTGATGTACGCGACAAAGTAGAAAATGAATTACAAAAACTTAAAATGATGTCAGCCATGTCTTCTGAAGCAACGGTAATACGCAGTTATATTGAATGGATGATCCAAGTGCCTTGGCATCAACGTTCTAAAGTGAAAAAAGACATTGTTAAAGCACAGCAAGTTTTAGATACCGATCACTATGGTTTAGATCGCGTAAAAGAACGCATTCTTGAATATTTAGCAGTACAAGCGCGTTTAAACAAAGTGAAAGGCCCGATTCTTTGTTTAGTTGGCCCTCCAGGTGTAGGTAAAACTTCTCTTGGTCAGTCTATTGCCAATGCTACTGGTCGTAAATATGTACGTATGGCATTAGGCGGCGTGCGTGATGAAGCAGAAATCCGTGGTCACCGTAAAACCTATATTGGTGCATTGCCAGGTAAATTAATTCAAAAGATGGCAAAAGTGGGCGTAAAAAATCCATTATTCTTGCTTGATGAAATCGACAAAATGGCATCCGATATGCGAGGTGATCCTGCATCAGCATTGCTTGAAGTATTAGACCCTGAGCAAAACACCACGTTTAACGATCACTATTTAGAAGTGGATTATGATCTTTCTGATGTGATGTTTGTGGCAACATCAAACTCTATGAATATTCCAGGCCCATTATTGGATCGTATGGAAGTTATTCGTCTTTCTGGTTATACAGAAGATGAAAAACTTAATATCGCAATGCGCCATTTATTAGCAAAACAAATTGAACGTAATGGTTTAAAGAAAGGCGAACTTACCGTAGAAGAAAGTGCAATTTTAGATATTATCCGCTATTACACACGTGAAGCGGGCGTACGTGGATTAGAACGTGAAATTTCAAAAATCTGCCGTAAAGCCGTGAAAAATTTATTAGTAAATCCAAAACTTAAATCTATCACGGTAAATTCAGATAATCTGCACGATTATCTTGGCGTAAAACGTTTTGAATTTGGTAAAGCTGACACGCAAAACCGTATTGGCGAAGTAACTGGCTTAGCTTGGACAGAAGTGGGGGGCGATTTACTCACTATTGAAACTGCCTCTGTTGTGGGCAAAGGAAAACTTTCTTTCACTGGTTCATTAGGCGATGTGATGAAAGAATCCATTCAAGCGGCAATGACCGTTGTGCGTGCTCGTGCGGATAAACTGGGTATCAATGCTGAATTCCACGAAAAACGTGACATTCACATTCACGTGCCAGATGGTGCAACACCAAAAGATGGCCCAAGTGCAGGTATTGCAATGTGTACTGCATTAATTTCTTGTTTAACAGGTAATCCTGTGCGTGCTGATGTGGCAATGACGGGAGAAATCAGTTTACGTGGTAAAGTATTACCAATCGGTGGATTAAAAGAAAAACTTCTTGCGGCACATCGTGGCGGAATTAAAACCGTATTAATTCCAAAAGAGAACGTTAAAGATCTTGAAGAAATTCCAGAAAACGTGAAACAAAATCTTGCAATTCATGCGGTAGAAACCATTGATGAAGTGCTTGGTCTTGCATTGGAAAATCCACCAGAGGGCATTGAGTTTGTTAAAGTGGAGGCTAAACCTAAAGCACCACGCCGTAAAGTGACGAGTAAATCAGAAAGAGCGGTCAATTAATTGAATGTTTTAGGGCTTGTGAAAACAAGCCCTTTTATTGATTTTAGAGATGATAATTTCATCTTTACACAAGGTTAATTTATACTTTTCCAAATTGAAAACTTGTTAATAACACAATGCCAAAACTTCCTCCACTTTCCCTTTATACACACATTCCATGGTGCGTTCAAAAATGCCCTTATTGTGATTTTAATTCGCACGCACAAAAAAGCGATATACCAGAACAAGACTATATTTATCATCTTCTGCAAGATTTGCAGGCTGATTTGCAACGCTTTAAAGATTCTATTCAACAACGAAAACTCCATTCAATTTTTATTGGTGGCGGTACACCAAGTTTGTTCTCGGCAGAAAGCATTGCGTATCTCTTAAAAGAAATAAAAAAACAGATTGATTTTGAAGATAATATTGAAATCACATTAGAAGCGAATCCTGGCACGGTAGAAGCTGAACGCTTTAAAGGTTATGTTTCAGCAGGCATTACGCGAATTTCTATGGGAATTCAAAGTTTCAATGATGATAAATTACAACGTCTTGGGCGGATTCATAATGCAGCAGAGGCAAAAAGTGCGGTCAATTTAGCGAAAGTTTCTGGACTAAAAAGTTTCAATTTAGATTTAATGCACGGTTTGCCGAACCAAACGTTGGAAGAAGCCTTAGATGATCTTCGTCAAGCAATTGAGCTATCTCCTCCCCATATTTCTTGGTATCAGCTCACTATTGAACCAAATACGATGTTTGCTTATCGCCCACCTAAATTACCAGATGATGACGCACTTTGGGACATTTTTGAGCAAGGTCACCAACTTTTAACGATGGCAGGCTACCAGCAATATGAAACCTCAGCTTACGCAAAAGCAGGTTTTCAATGTAAACATAATTTGAATTATTGGCGATTTGGAGATTATTTAGCCATTGGCTGTGGCGCACACGGGAAATTGACGTTTCCGACTGGCGAGATTACTCGCTTTTCTAAAACCAAGCACCCGAAAGGTTATTTGCGTGGCGAATATCTTTACGAAGAAAAAAACGTGCCAAAAATTGACCGCCCTTTTGAGTTTTTTATGAATCGCTTTCGTTTGTTAGAAGCGGTACCCAAACAAGAATTTGAAGATTACACAGGCTTGTCGCAAAGTGCGGTGAAAAATCAAATTGATTTTGCCATTCAACAAAACTATATTGTGGAAAACGCTGATTCTTGGCAAATCACTGAACACGGCAAGTTATTTCTCAATGAACTATTGGAATTATTTTTAACGGAAGAATAGCCTAATCGTGAAATAACCTAGTCGTGAAATAACATTGCTTGAGAAAAACGCCCATTAAAAATTACACTTGTTTATTAAATACTCTCGTAATAAAGTAACACAATCGTTTACTTATTAAGATAAGGAAAAGAAATGAATCAATTAGAAATGAAAAAACTCGCCGCACAAGCTGCATTACAATATGTAAAAGCAGATACGATTGTTGGGGTGGGAAGTGGCTCCACGGTGAACTGCTTTATTGAAGCTTTAGGTACAATCAAAGATAAAATTCAAGGTGCCGTTGCGGCTTCAAAAGAATCAGAAGAATTATTACGTAAGCAAGGTATCGAAGTATTTAATGCAAATGATGTCTCTAGCTTAGATATTTATGTGGATGGTGCGGATGAAATCAATCCACAAAAAATGATGATTAAAGGCGGCGGCGCAGCACTCACTCGTGAAAAAATCGTCGCTGCATTAGCGAAAAAATTTATTTGTATTGTGGATTCAAGTAAGCAAGTGGATGTGTTGGGTTCAACTTTCCCATTACCAGTTGAAGTGATTCCTATGGCACGCTCACAAGTAGGCAGAAAATTAGCCGCACTTGGTGGTGCGCCTGACTATCGTGAAGGGGGGGTGACTGACAACGGCAACGTGATTTTAGATGTACACAACTTCAGTATTTTAAATCCAGTTGAAATGGAAAAAGAATTAAACAACGTTGCTGGTATCGTCACTAACGGGATATTCGCGTTACGTGGCGCAGACGTTGTGATCGTCGGGACGCCTGAGGGTGCCAAAGTTATTGACTAATTCATAATAAAAATCATAAGGAAGCAAACATGACAAACAAAGTCTCTCTAGACAAATCAAAAATCAAATTTGTATTGTTTGAAGGTGTGCACCAAAGCGCACTTGATACGCTCCATGCGGCAGGCTATAGCAATATTGATTACTATAAAAAAGCACTAGATGGCGATGAATTAAAAGAAGCCATTAAAGATGCACATTTTATCGGCTTGCGTTCTCGCACCCATTTAACGGCAGAAATGATTGAGGCCGCACCCAAATTAATCGCTGTGGGATGTTTCTGTATTGGTACCAACCAAGTGGATTTAAATGCAGCAAAAGCGCGTGGAATTCCTGTATTTAATGCCCCATTCTCAAACACTCGTTCCGTCGCAGAACTAGTATTAGGCGAGATTTTATTACTTATGCGCAATGTGCCACAGGCTAATGCCGAAGTACATCGTGGTGTTTGGAATAAATCCGCGACTGGCTCTCATGAAGTGCGGGGAAAA
>ERZ1023200.108-NODE-108-length-10511-cov-3.471978_pt1 | contig 10511 bp, 8 predicted proteins | sample MGYA00380443_ERZ1023200 | MGnify/ENA primary metagenome ERZ1023200 (study PRJEB33173, sample SAMEA4830292) | metagenome | study: EMG produced TPA metagenomics assembly of the PRJEB25223 data set... | reverse complement strand
ATCTGAAACTGATCTTGAAAAAGGCAATAATAATTTTTCCTCTGCCATTTGGTCTGCCTTAAAAGCTAAAGGGTTTATTGAAGAAATTACTATCCAAACAAATCCCCTAAGCTGGCAACAAAACTTAGGCAATAACCCAATTGTCAATGCTGAAAATCGTTTAACCTTAAATAAGCAGCAAGCCTTAGCCTTCAGCCAACTGCTCTTCCATTCTGGTTTCAATGTATGGCTGCTCGATGGCGTGACTGGTTCAGGTAAAACAGAAATTTATCTGCAGTATATTGAAGAAATTTTAAAATCGGGTAAGCAAGTATTAGTGCTTGTACCCGAAATCGGGCTAACACCTCAAACGGTGCAACGTTTCAAAGCGCGTTTCAACGTAGAAATTGATGTACTGCATTCTAATTTAACCGATACGCAACGGCTTTATGTATGGGATCGCGCCCGCTCTGGACAAAGTGCTATTGTGATTGGCACGAGATCGGCATTGTTCACACAATTTTCTAATCTTGGTGCAATTATTTTGGACGAGGAACACGATTCGTCTTACAAACAGCAAGACAGTTGGCGTTACCATGCGCGAGACTTGGCGATTGTGCTGGCTCAAAAACTAAATATTGCGGTATTAATGGGCTCCGCCACGCCAAGTTTAGAAAGTATTAATAATGTACAAAACGGCAAATACCAACATTTAGTGTTATCAAAAAGAGCGGGGAATTCTACCGCACTTCGTCATTTCGTTATTGATTTGAAAAATCAAAACATACAAAACGGGCTTTCAAAACCCTTATTGGAACGAATGAAAGCCCACCTCGAAAAAGGCAATCAAGTGTTGCTTTTCTTAAATCGTCGTGGCTTTGCGCCCGTATTGCTTTGCCATGAATGTGGTTGGATCGCACAATGCCCTCATTGTGAAAAACCTTATACCTATCATCAGCATCAAAATGTATTGCGTTGTCATCATTGTGGCGCGCAAAAAACTATTCCTCGCCAATGTGGCGATTGCGGTTCTACCCATTTAGTTACTACTGGTCTCGGCACAGAACAATTAGAAGAAACCTTGAAAACGCTATTTCCTCATTATTCTGTAGCGCGAATCGACCGCGATAGCACTGCGCGTAAAGGAAAATTGGAAGGTTATTTAGAAGATATTCAACAAGGCAAAAGTCAAATTTTGATTGGCACACAAATGCTCGCGAAAGGACATCATTTTCCGAATGTTACTCTCGTTGCCTTAGTGAATGTAGATAGTGCATTATTTTCACTGGATTTTCGTGCAGAAGAACGTTTAGCTCAACTTTATATTCAAGTTGCTGGACGTGCAGGACGTGCCGATAAACAAGGCGAAGTGGTGCTACAAACACATTATCCAGATCATCCTTTGCTTACCACTTTATTGGCAAATGGCTACCAAGCTTTTGCAAAAGAAACCTTACAATTACGCCATTCAATGGGATTGCCGCCTTTTACTTTTCAGGCGTTATTCAAAGCACAGGCTCGACATTCTGATCTTGCAGAAAATTGCTTAAGCCAAATTGCAGATTTTTTTCAATCGAAGCAAATTACGGGATTACAAATGCTTGGCCCAATGCCTGCACCGTTCAGCAAAAAAGCGGGGCAATATCGCTGGCAGTTATTATTGCAGCATCCATCAAGAATGACGTTGCAAAAAGCATTAAGAGAATATCAACAAGCCGAACTAGAAAAAAACAGCCAAGTGCGGTTAATTTTGGACGTCGATCCGCAAGACTTATCATAAAAAATGCGGTGAAAATTCACCGCACTTTTATCTCTAAAATCTATTTGAAATCTTCGACATCTCCTAATAGACAGGCATATTTCGCCGTATTGGGGCTGGACTCTAAGGCAATTTTTAATGCCATCGTCAGAGGGACAGACAGTAGCATTCCCACGGTTCCCAGTAACCATCCCCAAAACAATAATGAAAGGAACACCACTAAAGTTGAAAGCCCTAATCGTTGCCCCATCATTTTAGGTTCAATAATGTTACCGACAACCATATTAATCGCAATAACACCGACTGCCACGCCAAAGCCAACACCAAAACCATTCAGTAATAAGGCTTGCACAATAATTGGAATAGCCGCAATGATAGAACCAATATTCGGAATATAATTCAACAAGAAACTCAAGGTTGCCCACAAAATGGCATATTGAACCCCACAGGCTTCCAACAAAATAAACACTCCGACACCAGTCAGTAAACTCGTGATACTTTTAATGCCGAGATAACCAATTACGCCTTGCAAAATGCGATCAATATGGCGTTCTTCTTTGACTGCGTCATGAGGTGTTGAACTAATTACCATTGCAAATTTATGTTTCATCGTTGGTGCTTCGGCAAGCATAAAAATCACAACCAACACTAAAACAAACACATTACTCACTACACCAGAGAAATTCAGCAATACTCGGCTCACAAAATTCATAATGATGCTTGGGTCAAAATTTTCTTGGATGGTTTCACGCGAAAGCGTGAAAGGTAGATTGAAACGTTGCAACAATCCAGTTAAATCACTCACACGTTGTGAAAGCAAAACTTTATATTGTGGAATAGATTGGGTAAATTCTCTTGCCGTGCTGTTAATCAACCCGACTAAGAAGAAAAATACCAAAGAAATCAAGACAAAAAGCAAAGTAATGGCTAACCAATGCGGGACGCGACGTTGCGTCATCGCCTTAATTATCGGCGAACAAATTATCGCGATAAAGAGTGATAGCAAGAATGGCACCACGATTTCTGCCGCCAATTTTACGCCAGCTAAGATAATAATCACCGCAGCAATGCCAAGCAAAGTGCGGTGTAAATTTAAATTATTTTGCACTAAATCGCATCCTCGTTTTCTTCGCCCGTGCGAATGCGGATCGCTCGCTCAACGTGATAAACAAAAATTTTGCCGTCACCGATTTTGCCTGTTTGTGCCGTTTCAATAATCGCTTCAATACATTGATCCACAAGCTCATCAGGAACCACTACTTCCAATTTCACTTTCGGCAGAAAATCCACCATATATTCCGCACCACGATAAAGTTCTGTATGACCTTTTTGGCGACCAAATCCGCGTACTTCCGTGATTGTCATACCTGAAATACCAATATCTGAAAGACTTTCTCGCACATCGTCTAATTTAAAGGGTTTAATCATTGCTTCGATTTTTTTCATGCTATTTCTCCAGATTTTCGCGTCTTGCAGATTTAGGACGGAAACTTTCGATGATTTCAGGCTTGGTATCAATATATAAGCCGTTAATCAGTTGCAAACAATAAGGCACTGCGCTAAAAATGCCTTTTACAAGCACATTTCCTTCTTTATCTTTCACGCCCTCTAAGGTTTCTTTAATCGCTTTAGGTTGCCCAGGAAGATTTAAAATCAAGCTTTCCTTACGAACCACGCCCACTTGGCGGGATAAAATTGCGGTAGGCACAAAATGCAAACTCACTTGACGCATTTGTTCGCCAAAACCTGGCATTTCTCGATCCGCTACCGCAAGGGTTGCATCAGGCGTTACATCGCGTTTTGCTGGCCCAGTTCCACCAGTTGTCAGCACTAAATGGCAACCTTGTTCATCCACCAGCTCTTTTAAGGTTTGTTCAATAATCGGCTGTTCATCGGGGATTAATCTTGTTTCCAAATGGAAGGGATCTACCAACGCTTGTTCTAACCAAGCCTGTAATTCTGGGATACCTTGATCTTGATATACGCCTGCTGATGCGCGATCAGAAACAGACACCAGACCAATTTTTAAAAGTGCGGTCATATTTTTCCTTATTTTTATAAATGATTTTGACGTGATTGGATAAATCAAAAATGCGGTAAAAACTTACCGCACTTTGCAAGGGTTAGAAGAATAAAATTCCGCCCCAAACGATACCGACAATACAAAGGGCAATAAATACCGATGCAGAACCTTGATCTTTCGCACGCCCTGAAAGTTCGTGGCGTTCTGTACCAATGCGATCAACAACTGCCTCTACCGCACTGTTTAAAAGTTCTAACGCCATCACAAGCAAAACAGAAGAAATCATCAAGATAATTTCAATTTTTGTTTCGCCTAAAAAGAAAGTAAGAGGAATTAAAATGCAGGCTAAAAAACATTCGTGGCGAAAAGCCGTTTCATTTTTAAACGCACTTTTTAAGCCTTGTAATGAATATTTCGTGGAATTGATTAAATGGGTTAGCCCCGTCGTTTTATACATAAATTTTCCTATTTTTATAAACGCTTCGCTTCGATAACATCATCTAATTTTGCTAATCGAGCCAATATTTTACTTAAACTTTCAACATTATGGAGTTCAATTTCCATATCAATGGTAGCAAGCTGTTTTTTGGTATCAGCACGGCTTGAGACCCCTAATACGCTAATTTTTTCATTTGCCAGAACCGTCGTAATATCACGTAATAAGCCATTGCGATCGCCTGCCACAATACGGATATTAATATGGAAACCACTTGCGTAATTTTCGCCCCAAATTGATTCCACTACGCGTTCTGGATGAGCCGCTTGCAAATCTAAGAATTGTTCACAATCCGCTCGGTGAATAGAAATACCACGTCCCATTGTAATATAGCCAACAATCGCATCGCCTGGTATCGGCTGGCAGCAACGCGCAATATGATGCATAAGATTGCCCACACCCTCCACAATCACATAGCCATTGTTCTTTTCAGATTTCTGCTGAGAATTGACCGCACTTTTATTAGCAACATGACGCAAAATCTCTTGATCCGCTTCTTCAGCAGTCACTTTAATCAATTTACTTTGCAAGAAATGGATTAAGTTATTTAAACGAATATCGCCACTGCCAATACCCGCATAAAGATCGTCCAAATTTTTCAAGTTATAGCGTGGTAACGCATAAGGTTCCACTTGCTTAATACTTAAATTCAAAAGCGCGAGTTCATTATCGAGTAATTCTTTACCCGCTGGAATATTTTTATCGCGATCTTGTTTTTTAAACCACGCTTGAATTTTTGCGCGAGATTTTGACGTATGGGTAAATCCTAAATTTGGGTTTAACCAGTCACGGCTCGGGTTCGGATTTTTCTGGGTAATAATATCGATTTGATCGCCCATTTGTAGCTGATAGGTAAATGGCACAATACGCCCCGCCACTTTCGCCCCGATACAGCGATGACCAATTTCACTATGAATGGCATAAGCAAAATCTAATGGTGTAGATCCCGTTGGCAAATCCACCACTTCGCCCTTTGGCGTAAACACATATACACGGTCATCAAACACTTGGCTACGCAACTCTGCCATCACTTCGCCAGAATCCGTAATATCATCTTGCCAAGCTAACAATTTACGCAACCACGCAATTTTTTCTTCATAGGCAGACATACTGCCTGTATTGCCTTCTTTATATTTCCAGTGTGCCGCCATACCTAACTCTGCATCATCATGCATTTGTTGGGTTCGAATTTGTACTTCAATTGGCTTGCCACCTTTACCTAAAACAACAGTATGAATAGATTGATAACCGTTCGGTTTCGGGTTAGCTACATAATCGTCAAATTCTTTGGGTAAGTGTTTAAATTGAGTATGAACAATCCCAAGTGCGGTGTAACAATCTTGCAATTTTTGCACGATAATTCTGACCGCATCATATAAACCGCTGAACTCAAGATTCTTTTTCTGCATTTTGCGCCAAATGCTGTAAATATGTTTCGGACGGCCGTACACTTCCACTTGCTTGATATTTTCACGTAAATAACTGCTCAACTCACTGACGAAATCAGCAATGTAATGTTCACGATCAAGACGACGTTCCTGTAATAATTTAGCAATAGCGCGATATTGTTCAGGATGAAGATAACGGAAGCAGTAATCTTCTAACTCCCATTTCAGCTGACCAATTCCAAGACGATTGGCAAGAGGGGCATAAATATAAGAACATTCTTTGACGGCAAGGACTTTGTCTTCCTCTGCACAACGATGCTCTGCATCACGCAAGAAAGTAATACGTTCGGCAAGTTTGATGATCACGCAGCGGAAATCGTCCACCATCGCCAACAACATACGGCGAACATTATCCACTTGCAGAGCGTTAGCGGAATGACTGGCATTAAGTTGGCGAATATTATCCATCTCCAACACGCCTTTAAGTAATTTAGTAATTTTCGCACCAAATTTTTCTTTTAGACTTTCCCAGTCTGTTAATTTATTTGCAACAATAGGAAACAACATGGCAGTAAGCAATGTTTCCGCATCCATATTAAGTTCGTGCAAAATTTCTACCATTTCCACGCCAGACTGCAGCATTAAGGTCGCATTCTTCATTTCATCGGGATAGGCATTCATTAAATCACGTGCGTAATACCACGCATCGATCAAACTTTTTTCTGTTTGTTCTGCTAGTTTTAAGCCAGCGCACCATTGTTCAATCACAAAATTCTGCGGATTTAACAAATGAGAACCACGAACAGCAACCATAATACCCCCCAGTTGGTGAGGAGCCTGCATCATCCTGTCGCTTTTATTTTGGGTGGATATTGTACCGAATAACCGAGTTATTTTGTAGTGAATAAGGTTATCGATTCCAAATGCCCCGTATGAGGGAACATATCTATCACCGCACTTTTTTCAATCTTGTAGCCAAAATCACATAAAATTTCCGCATCGCGCACTAATGTTGCAGGATTACAAGACACATATAAAATTTTCTCTGCTTTCAGCTCGCACAAAGCATTTAACGCGAAAGCTGCGCCACTGCGTGGAGGATCAAGCAAAATTTTATTGAACGACTGATTAGCCCAAGGTTGTTCAACAAAGGATTGGTCAAGATCGGCTTGGAAAAATTCAATATTTTTGATTTGGTTTCTTGCGGCATTTTGCGCCGCTTTTTGTACCATTTCAAAAACGCCTTCAATTCCTACCGCACTTTTCACGCGTTTGGCAAGAGGAAGCGTAAAATTTCCCATGCCGCAAAATAAATCTAGCACGCAATCTTGTTGGCTCAATTCAAGCCAATCCAACGCTGTATTGACCATACGTTCATTTAATGAACGATTTACTTGGATAAAATCACGAATATCAAAATGTAATTTTATGCCATCAGAAAATTGATAATAAGGCGCATCGCCATAGATTTGTTCAATGCCTTTGTCGCTTTGTAAAAACAGCATTAACTTTTCTTGTTCAGCAAATTTGAGCAATAAAGTGCGGTCAATTTCCGCAAGGTTTTTCGTGTAACGTAACAACATTGCGACGCCATTATCGGCAGCCACCAATTCAATATGCCCAAGCTGTTTCGGTGCTGAAAATTTTTCTAAAAGTGCGGTTAATTTAGGCAGTAAATAATTAATTGCAGGTTCTGCTACTTCGCAAGATTGAATGGGTATTAAATCGTTGGTATTTTTCTGACGAAAGCCCATGTCGATTTGTTTTGTGTTTGGATTAAACCATAAACTCAAACGCACACGACGACGATACGCCCAAGCATCGCCGCAAATCATAGGTTGAAATGAAATCGGTTCTGACTGTAATTTGCTTAATCGTTTAAACAATGCAGATTCTTTCGCTTTTCTCTGCATTTCAATAGGAATATGCTGTCCTTGGCAACCACCACAACGCATAAAATGAGCACATTTAGGTTCTAAACGTTCAGGGCTTTTTACACGCCATTTTTTTACAATGGCGTGTCCATATTGGCGTTTATCTTCCAAAATACGACATTCCACTTTTTCGTGCGGAAGCGCATTTTCAATAAACCAAGTTTTACCATTAATTTTCGCCACGCCTAAACCTTGATAATCTAAATCAAGAATATCAGCCGTAATGGTTTGAACATTGTTTGTTTTTTGCTTTGGGGTATAAAGAAGAACCATTATTTTAAAAGTAAAATATTTTGAGTGAATAACTCTCGGCTTTTTAGCGGTTTATCGCCAAGATAAGGTTTCAGCGCAATACGAGTGAAGCGTTTTGCTGCTTGACGTACCGCATCATCGGAAAAATCGAGGGCTTCAAAGGCTAACAAATCTCTGCCGTAAAACGTGAGATTATCTTTCACTAAAGACGCAATGAAACCTTTTTCCTCACGATAACGGTATGTCATTGAGAAATCCACTGGCTCGCCAGACCCCGCACAATGCAGAAAATCCACGCCGTAACCGAGAATTTGTAACAGTTGAAATTCAAAAAGACGCAACGTTGGCTCAATATTAGTTTCCGTTGCCAAGCCCGTTAAGCATTTTAAATAATATTGAAAAAGCGCAGGATTTGGCGTTTCAGGCTCAATAACACGAGTGAGTAATTCATTCACATAAAATCCACTATAAAGGGCGATTTGTTGTAAAGGCAGTGTAATTGCGGCGGGTTCAGCTTTAGTGAGGGTTTTCAATGTGCTTTTTCCCGTCCAACGCAACAATAAAGGTGTGAAAGGTTGCAAAACCGATTTCCAAGATGAACGCTTTGCACGCGCCCCTTTTGCAATCACGGTTAAACGCCCACTTTCTTCAGTGAATAAATCCACCAATAAGCTCGTTTCACTATAAGGGCGACGATGCAAAACAAAACCACGTTGAAGTTCGCTTTGCACGATTATTGTCCAGATAAGCGTTCACTTGTTTGTGAGACACATTGCGTTGCTAAAATTTCGCCAAGATTTGTTTTTAGCGTACTAAAATCATCACGCTCTTGCCACATCCAACGAATATTAGCGTAATTTTTTCCACGTTCAGAAATCATTAAGGTTAGTTTTTCTGATACGCCTTGAAAAGTGACGGTAACATAATGCAAATTTTTTTTGTATTTTTTATGCGTGGCGTGTACAACACGAACAACTTTATCATCTTGACATAAATATCGATCAGCTTCGCCTTTTTGTAAGGCTTTATCCACTTTTTCTACTTGCATTTTTTGCGCTTGGGGCGTTGTCACATTCGCATTTTGCATACAGCCAACCAGCAAAAGTGCGGTAAAAATAAGAGATGTTTTTTTCAACATAAATCCTACCTTGAGAAAAGAACTTAAAAAGAAAAAGGGGCGATTGCTCGCCCAAAAAATTATTTTTTATATTGATAAGAACCATCAGACTGACGAACAAAACGCGCACCATTGGATAAACGCATTTCATTTACTCGCCCTTGATTATTCACAGATACCGTTACTTTATCGCCAGATTTAAAGCTACTTAAAACATTTCCCGCCCCTGCCGCTTTGCTCATTGCGTTTACATCGGAAATATTAAGTTGATTATCACGGAAGACTTGCATCAGCGAAACACCTTTCGGCACAGTTAATGTTTTTGCTGAAAGGCGAGAGTCTGTAGATTTACTCACAGGTTTTGCATCAACGATTTGAACTTTCTTTTCTTTTTTAGCTTGAACAGGTTTGGCTTCAACAATCGGTGCGTTTCCTGCTGTTTTAGCGACGTTTTGTTCCGTTGCTTTTGATGGAGCCTGTGCTTTCTCCGCCACTTTCACTTCTTTTTTCACAGTATCTTTATGCGCAACTTGTGGCTCTACCGCTTTTTTCATCGGCTGAACTGGCACAGTTGCTTTTGGCTGTTCCGCTTGAGCTGGTTGCATAGGCATAACAGATGCCGCAGCCATTTCATTTGGCATTTGACTTGGAGATTGAACAACATTTTGTTGCATTGGCGCATTTTCTACTAATGGGTTTTGAACCGGCGTATTATTCGCCGCTTCCTCTGCTTTTGGTGCAACTTCAGATTGGTTAGCTTGCTCTGCAGCCATTTGATTTTGTGCAGGAGGATTATCTAAAATCGTGGTTTCCAGTGGCTGACTTTGATCTAACGATTGGAACTGCACAGGAATTTCATTGCTGTTAGATTGAGTAAAAGACTCAACGGTGTCAGAACTTGGTTTTAATGCGAAGAAAATAATCAATAAAATAACCAACACAAAAATAGCCATAAATAAACGGCGATGTTTTGCTGGCAATACTTGTAATATTTTCCATTTTTCTGGTTGAGCTAAAATAGGTTTTTCAGCCTTTTCGACGGTTTCATCCGCGTTATTTTCAGCACTGATTTCTTCATCAACCGCAGAAATATTTTCTTCTGTGGAAGAAGTTTGAAGAACAGGCTTTTGCACTGTTTTCAAATTTTCACTCGGAATTAAAGGATCATTTTCTTGCGTTGATGAATCGCCAAAAGTAGGTTCTTTACGTTGCTGAAAGTTAGTTTGCACGTGATTTTTTTTGGCAAATAACCCTTTTGTTTTACCTAAAATTGACGAACTTGGCTGAATTGTTTTCTTTGGTGTAATTGGCTCTTGATTAAGCCCTAAATCCAATTCATTTTGAGATGATTGTTGATTTTTATCCATAGAATTCACTGGATTGCCTCTGATGCTTGTTCTTATTCATATTAATTAGCCACAAAATTGAGAAGCCCAAAAGTGCGGCGAAAAATTATGCGTATTTTATCGGATCTTATTCTGCGTATAAAGTCTTATTTGGCTCGCCCGCAATTTCTCGTGCAAGTTTAGGAACAAGATAGCCAGAAGTCAGAGATTGAAAGGT
>ERZ1023200.104-NODE-104-length-10874-cov-4.494593_pt1 | contig 10874 bp, 9 predicted proteins | sample MGYA00380443_ERZ1023200 | MGnify/ENA primary metagenome ERZ1023200 (study PRJEB33173, sample SAMEA4830292) | metagenome | study: EMG produced TPA metagenomics assembly of the PRJEB25223 data set... | reverse complement strand
GTTTCATAAAGTGTAACTTCACTGTGCCTGTCGGGCCGTTACGTTGTTTGGCAATAATAATTTCAATCTCACCATTATCGTCATTGGATTGAGGTTCGAACTGCGTACTATCGTCATCTTCTTCACCATCGCCTCGATTATAATAATCATCACGATACAAGAACGCAACAATATCTGCGTCTTGCTCAATTGATCCTGATTCACGAATATCACTCATCATTGGTCGTTTATCTTGACGTTGTTCTACGCCACGAGATAACTGACTCAGTGCGATAACGGGACATTCTAATTCACGAGCGATGGCTTTTAACGTACGTGAGATTTCAGAGACTTCTTGTTGTCTATTATCTGAAAAGCGTGAGCCACTCCCTTGAATAAGTTGTAGATAGTCAATGACAATCATATCAAGACCATGTTCTTGTTTAAGACGACGACACTTTGATCGTAAATCTGTAATACGAATTCCTGGTGTATCATCAATAAAAATCTTTGTTCTCGATAATTTACCTACTGCAATCGTAAATCGATTCCAGTCTTCTTCTGTCATTGTCCCTGTTCTTAAACGGTTAGAATCTACATTTCCTGAACTACAAATCATACGTGTCGCAAGTTGATCGGCACCCATTTCAAGTGAGAAAATACCTACTGTATAGTTATCTTCATGAGTGGCTACTTTTTGAGCGATATTAAGTGCGAAGGCAGTCTTACCTACAGAAGGACGGGCTGCTAAAATAATTAAATCATTTCTATTAAAGCCCGCAGTCATCTGGTCTAAATCGCGGTATCCAGTAGGAATACCCGGCGTTTGCCCACTATTTTGATCAAGTTCCTCTGCAGTCTCATATACTTGACCTAAGACATCTCTAATATCTTTAAATCCATCACTTTGACGGTTTGCTGAGAGTTCAAGAATACGTTTTTCAGCATCACTTAAAATAGCATCTAATTCAAGCTCATTATTATACCCATCATTCGCAATGCTATCAGCTGTTTGAATTAATCGACGTTTAAGCGCAAGATTAGCAACTATATTTCTATAGTATTCAATATTACGTGTCGTCGGTACATTATTCGATAATTCAGCTAAATATTGAGGGCCACCAGCCTCACTTAATGTACCTTCTTTCGTTAATTGTTCCATTAACGTGACTACATCAATCTCATGAGCATCTTCGTTTAAGTTCATCATTGCTCTAAAGATATGTTGGTGTGCACCTCTATAAAACGACTCAGGAAGTAATACCTCCTGAGTCGAACCTATTAATTCTGGATCTAAAATAATTGCACCTAAGACAGACTGTTCAGCTTCATTGTTATGGGGCATTTGTCTTTGATCATACATATTATCCATCAATCATTACACCCATCTATCTTAAAATTTTCGACATGCTAGTGCAACATTATATCTTTCTATGAATTGCTTTTAAAAGAATGGACTACCTATTTGTCCTAAATCTTTTTATTTTTCTACAGTGTGTACGCGAATTGTACCTTCAACTTCTTTGTCTAATTTAACAGGTACATTAGTATAACCTAACGCGTGAATACCGTGTGGTAAATCCATTTTACGTTTATCAATTTTAATATCGTGTTGATTTTTTAATGCGTCAGCAATTTGTTTTGTACTAATAGAACCAAACAATTTACCGCCTTCACCAGTTTTAGCACTTACTTCAACTTCGATATCTTCTAATTTTGCTTTTAATGCTTTAGCATCATCGATTTCTTGTTGTCTATCCGCTTCAGCACGTCTATTTTGTTGTTCTAATTGTTTTAAATTACCTGGTGTTGCTTCAACAGCATATTTATTTTTTAATAAAAAGTTATTTGCGTAACCTACTGGCACGTCTTTAACTTCACCTTTTTTACCTTTACCTTTAACATCTTGTGTAAATATTACTTTCATGTATCTTCACTCCTACTCATTTGTTCTGTAATTGCTTGTTGTAATTGCTCGATTGCTTCTTCTATAGTGACACCTTTTATTTGCGTTGCAGCATTTGTTAAGTGACCTCCGCCACCTAAGGCTTCCATTGTTAATTGAACATTAATACCGCCTAATGAACGTGCTGAAATACCAATAAGATTATCTTCACGTTTCGCTACAACGTAAGAAGCTTCAATGCCTTCTAAACTTAACAATTCATCCGCAGCTTGTGCAACTGTTACAGGATGATAGATTTTATCATTAGAACCGTGAGCAATCGCGACACCGTGATCTTGAACTTCAACTGTACGTATCAATTCAGAACGATTAATATACGTATCAACATCATCTTTAAGGAATTGTTGCGTTAAGATTGTATCGGCACCATGCGCACGTAAATAACTTGCCGCATCAAACGTTCTTGAACCTGTTCGTAATGTAAAATTACGTGTATCAACAATAATACCTGCATACATAATTGTAGATTCTAAACGTGATAAACGTTGTTCTGTTGGCTGATATTCTAATAACTCTGTGACAAGTTCTGCAGTTGAACTTGCATAAGGTTCCATATAAACGAGTAATGGATTTGAAATAAAGCTTTCTCCACGTCTATGATGATCAATGACTACTTTACGATTCGCTTTATTTAAAATATTTTCATCTAATACCATTTCAGGTTTATGTGTGTCTACCACAACAACCGTTGTTTTTGACGTCATCATATCCCAAGCCTCATCAGATGTCACAAATCGTTCTTTCAATTCAGGTTTTTTATCAATTTCTTCCATCACACGACTTAATGTTGGATCGATATCTTCTTCATTAAGTACCACATATGCTTCTAAATTATTCATTGACGCAAATCGAGATACTCCAATAGCTGCGCCAACCGCATCTAAGTCGGGACGTTTATGTCCCATAATAATCACTTTGTCGCCTTCAGTTAAGATATCTTTCAATGCGTGAGAGATAACACGTGCTCTAACACGTGTTCGTTTTTCCATCGGGTCAGTCTTACCTCCGTAAAAGCGGACATTACCATTCATGTTTTTAATTGCAACTTGGTCTCCTCCACGACCTAAGGCTAAATCAAGTCCTGATTGAGATAATTCACCAAGTTCAATTAAATCTTCGGTACCTTCACCAACACCAATACTTAATGTCAATTGTGCACGATAGCCTACACTTTTTTCACGTAACTGACTTAGAATATCAAAATTAGAATCTTCTATTTCTGCTAAGATTTTTTGGTTTAAATACGCTACGAATTGATCTGAACTATAACGTTTAAAATAAATGTTATATTCAGTTGCCCATCGACTAATAATACGTGTCACCATTGAGTTGATTTCAGAACGTTGTGTGTCATTCATATTTTGTGTAATTTCATCGTAGTTATCTAAAAACAACGTTGCAATGATAGGCTTTGATTCTTCATATAATTCATTTGTATGTACTTCTTCTGTAATATCGAAGAAATATAAACAACGTTCTTCTGCAGATTAGCGCTCATGAGAATGGTCCTGACCGTGTTGGGTTTCTATTTCTTGTATTCTTTCAAGTTGCTTAAGAATATTCGGAAAAACTTCATTGACTGGTTCTGAGATGACATTCGTTTCTAGATGTTCAGACATATATTGGTTGATCCATTCGATGTGATCGTCAGCATCAATCACAACTAAACCAATTGGCATGCGTTTAATTGCTTTATTACTTCCTGCTGAAATATGACCACTCAGATTATCCACATAATGATCCATTTTTGATAATGCTTGTTTAATCAATACCGCACTAATCACGATCATAATGATTAAAGCAATCGCCGTAAACGTTGCAATTAAAGGTTTAAATATAAACCCTACAATAACAATTGCAATTGCCGTAAGCACCATCAAAATGTAAGGAATAAGCAATGCTTTTTTAGTGGATTGACGGTTCATTCTTCCACCTCTATTCACTTTTTAAAGTCATTTTTTAATCATTCGTTTTAAGTTAATTCCTAAATCAAGTACGCCAAGTAATGATACGATATGCGTAAAGGGTGAAATCACTGTCCCCACGACCATTAATAATATAGATACCGCATCAGGTAATCGTTTGGCCTTTCCAAAGAAATGAATCAAACTCAATCCTTGGATATACATTAATAATGATAACACAACTTCGAAATTCAATACGATACTTTGGAATATACTTGGTTTCATCGCAAACATCACACATACTAGCACAATCATGTAAATCCATAATAATGTGCGATTCATCTGCCAAGCAAATAAAGGTCTAAACATAGGTGTTGCTACTTTGAATTTGCGTAAAATTGGAAATGTAATGATGATATTAATTAAAACTAAAAGAAAGACCATAATAATGATGTAACTTGGAAGTTGAACAGCCATTTGACGAAATCCTTCTTCTAAGATGATCTTATAATCTGATTCAACGCCTGAATTTACAATCGCATTGTTCATTGCGTCTTTTGCTGGTTTAATCAATACTTCGGTATTTGGAATCTTTTTGAACGCTTGTAATAACATAAATGCAATTAACGTCACAATACTTATATACATTGTTGTAATATATAAGATGCGTTCTTTAGATGTACGTTCTTTTAATAATTGGCCAATTACAAAACTTAGTAATAAAACTAGAATCATGGCACTTAATACAAAGGTATTCCCTAATAAGGTCGTGATGACTACAGTGAGTAAAGCTCCAATTCCAAATGTAGCAATTGATTTATGCCACATGATAATCCCTGGAATGGTAGCGAATAAACATAGAATCAGACCAATTATTGGCAATACATACGTAACTAAAGCAACTGCTACAAGCACGATAGTTCCTATAATCATTGCTTTAGGATGTACTTTTGAAAACACATTCGCCACTCCTATACTTTTTTTGACTATAAGGTCTATTTTACCTTCTATATTCAAATTAAACAAATGTGTTAACTGTTCTCTTATCTATTATTTTCGTTTGAATTTCGAAACTTTTAAGAAATGATACAAGTTAGGCGCCCAGTCATTAAAATTAAGTAAAAAACCATCATGGCCTACGTTGTCGGGAACAAAAAAGTGACGATGATATTTAAAACGTTCTCCTACTGCTCTGACTTGATCATCTGGATATAATAAATCATCTGTAAAGCCCATAGTTAGTACTTTTGTATTTAAAGATTGGAAGACCTCATCCACATCATCGCGTTGACGATCAAGATGATGACTATCTAAGACATTCAACATCGTTAAGTAACACGATAAATCGTAGGATTCTTTAAACTTATTACCTTGATAACGTTGATAATTGACTACTTCATCTGGTGTGAAACGTGCGTCATAACTTTTTGAAGAACGATAGGTTAAGAATCCAAGTTGTCTTGCAATACTAAGTCCCTCTTTACCTCCAATATGAATCGCTTCACGTGCAATTTCATTGAAAGCACGACTGTATGAAGAGGTTTTATCTGTAGCTGCTAAGATGACTGCCTTATCTACTTCGAATTGATGATTATATAATAATTCCATCACTTGCATGCCACCTAAACTACCACCAATTAAAATATCGATTTTAGTAAATCCAAGGGCCTTTATTCCCAATTCAATTGCCTTAACTATATCTCTTAATGTTATTGTTTTAGGAAAATGAGCATCGTTTAATGGGGAGCTTGAACCAAAAGGACTTCCAATAACATTAAAAGTAAGAAACTGATAATCATAGATTGGCATATAACCACCATCAATGATTTCACGCCACCATCCAGGATGTTCATCTGTACCATAAGTTAAATGATTACCAGTCAGAGCATGACAAACCACAACAAGCGGTTGTCCCGAATAACCTACGTGCTCATAACGTAATTTTAGATTCTCAATTGTTTCACCTGATTCTGTTGTAAAAGCACCTAAATGTAATGTATCTACTGTATAATTTGTCATGCTATGCCTCCTTAGAATAAAAAAATCGCTTCTACTATTAATTTTAAAAGTGTGAAGCGATAATACTTTAGTACTTATCATTCGAGTATCTCGTTGGTTGTAGCACCGTACAATGATTTGTCGGTTGCTGAAGCTTCATAGGGCCAATTCCCTCTACTTCTCAAAATAAGAGTATCTATATATTGATTGCATTGTTTAATTTAAATTTATTTTAATACAATTGTCTAGTTAACTTCAATGCGCAGTAAATAAATGGGTTAAAAGAACCATCGTATACCTGCAATGAATATAATACCTACAATAATAGTGATGGTTAGACTACGCGTCACAACTGCGATAATGACTGTAGGAATGGTTGCTACAATGAATGGAATATTTAATTCAAAGCCCTGCATGCCTTTATGTTGAACGATAAAACTATCAATAACTAACGCAGTGAATAATGAAATCGGAATAAATGACAGCCATTTGATGACTGTTTCTGACAGTTGAATACGTGAAATCATTAAAAAGGGTACGACACGTACAATTAATGTCACTAATCCACACAAAACGATGAGTAAAAGCATATGTCCAGTTATTGTCATCGATCCATCACCACCCCAAGTGTTGCAGCACAAATTGATGTAACAAGAATGGCCACATAAGAGGGCATCAACCAACTTAAAATGAACATCATTACAATAACGAACGCAATTAATACGATATATATACTTATTTTGGAACGTGTAATCGTTTCAAATTGAGCCATAGCCAAGAAAATAAACATAGCTGTAATCGCAAAGTCTAATCCTAACATTTCAGGATGAGAGATGTATTTCCCAAAGACTGCTCCTAACACACAAGCGATTGCCCAAAATGAATAAGCAGTAATATTTAATCCATGTAACCATCGGTCATTAATTGTTTCCCCTTTTAAGTGTGGCGTTATAGCAACCCCAAAGGTCTCGTCAGTAAGAAGAGAAGACAAAGCTAAACGATTCCATATACCATAATCTTTATAATTAGGTGATAATGTCATAGACAATAAAAAGAAGCGGGAATTCACAATTAACGTTGTTAACACGATTGCTGATATAGGTGTACCAGTAATAACTAAAGCACAAATAATAAATTGTGCTGCGCCTGCATAAACCAATAAACATAACAGAAGAATTTCTAGAACACTAAAATCCTGAGAAGCTGCCACGATGCCAAATGATAGTCCTATACCGATGTATCCTAGTAATGTTGGAATACATTCTTTGACTCCTTGTTGAAATGTTACATGTGACGTCATGTTAGCTCCCCCTTTATATATGTATTTTCAAATTGACTATATATTTTAATTAAATTCAGTCTAATATAATCTAATAGACGCTTCAATATCTTTAGACGTCCGTTTGAGTGAGGTTAGAGAGAAGGGCGTTTAGAAATATTGATAATTCAATGTTTTAAAAATATCAGAAATTTTCGATATTTTTAAAAGTTACCTTTCTCAGGGCAGTCTTATTTAATATAAAAATAAATAAAGCGATAGAGGACTATGTCACTCTATCACTTTATGAGTTGAATTCTATTGAATGATTAGTTGACTGGACGAATTTCTGTTTTGCCGCCCATAAATGGTACAAGTGCTTCTGGAATTGTAATTGAACCATCTTCGTTTTGGTAGTTTTCTACGATAGCTGCAAATGTACGACCTACTGCAAGTCCACTACCATTTAATGTGTGTACTAATTCTGGTTTAGAAGAAGCATCACGTTTGAAACGAATGTTAGCACGACGAGCTTGGAAATCAGTACAGTTTGAGCAAGAACTAATTTCTTTATAGTCATTATAACTTGGTAACCATACTTCTAAGTCATATGTTTTACTTGCGCTGAAACCAATATCTCCAGTACATAAGATCACGCGACGATATGGTAATTTTAATTCTTCTAAAATTGCTTCGGCATTTTGAGTCATATCTTCTAATGCATCCCAAGAATCTTCAGGTTTTTCAAAACGCACCATTTCAACTTTATCGAATTGATGTAAACGAATTAAACCTCTTGTATCTCTACCAGCTGATCCTGCTTCACTACGGAAACATGCAGTTTGACCAGTGAATTTTTCTGGTAACACGCCAGGTTGGATAATTTCATTTCTATAGAAGTTTGTTAATGGCACTTCTGCAGTTGGAATTGTATATAAGCCTTCTTTTTCAACTTTGAATAAATCTTCTTCAAATTTAGGTAATTGGCCCGTACCAAACATTGTATCTGCATTTACCAATTGAGGTGTCATCATTTCTGTATAACCATGTTGTGTTGTATGTTTTGTTAACATATAGTTCATTAATGCACGTTCTAATAAAGCACCATCTTTAGTTAAATAAACGAAGCGCGCACCTGATACTTTTGCAGCACGTTCGAAATCAGCCATTTTTAATTCTTCTACTAAATCCCAGTGCGCTTTTGGTTCAAAATCAAATTCACGAGGCGTACCCCATTTTTTTAATTCAACATTTTCAGTGTCGTCAGCACCTTGTGGTACGTCATCTGCAATTAAGTTTGGAATACGAATTAAGATATCACGAATTTTGTTATCTACTTCATTTAATTTTGCATCATTTTCTTTAATTTCATCGCCTAATTCACGCATTTCTTTAATGACGTCATCTGCATCTTCTTTATTACGTTTTTTTTCAGCGATTTGATCACTTACTTTGTTACGACGTGCTTTCATTTCTTCTGTTTTACCAATTAAATCACGACGTTGATTATCTAATTCTAATACTTCATCAACAACCTTTGAATCATCTCCTCGTAATTCAATTTTGCTCTTAACTTTGTCCGTTTCGTCTCTGAATTGCTTGATGTCTAACATATAATATTCATCCTTCCAAAAAATTTATATTGAGTGACCATAGCGATTTAAAATAAAAAAAGACCACGTCCCCATACAAGGGACGTGGTCTACGCGTTGCCACCCTATTTAACAATTTAATTAAATAAACTAAATTGCACTCCACTATCGATAACGGTTAAAACCGATTGTTCAATATAAGTAGGTAGATTCGCATAAAAATTAATTACTTGTTTACACTAACCACAAGCTCTCTGAAATTAATACCCTTATGTTACTTAGCCTACGAACAATACTTTATTAAGTTAATTTTAATATAGCAAAGTCATATATAATTTTCAAGCAGTTACCTCAACCAAATATAACAAACTACATACGTTAAAATTCTGTCAATTTTAGCATTTATAAATTTATTTAAAATAGTGTTGACGAAACGCTTAAGCAGGTATAATATTTTCTATTGTATTTAAAATGCACATGATATTTTCGCTTGTCTTAATAACTCATCATTTCATTGATTTAATATATAGAAGTTATGACTTTCGAATCTAAATAGGGAGGATTCATCATATGGAAACATTAACTAATGTGACAATTCCTAAACGTAATGACGAAACGCATAAAGGTGATTATGGAAAAATTCTTTTAATTGGTGGTAGTGCAAATTTAGGCGGAGCAATCATGTTAGCTGCCCGTGCATGTCTTTTTAGTGGAAGTGGTTTAATTACTGTAGCCACACATCCTACTAATCATGCAGCCATTCATTCACGTTGTCCTGAAGCAATGGTAATAGATATTAATGATACTAAAATGTTAACAAAAATGATTGAAAATACAGATAGTATTTTAATTGGACCAGGTCTTGGCGTTGATTTCAAAGGAAATAATGCGATTACTTTCTTACTACAAAATATTCAACCTCACCAAAACTTAATTGTAGATGGGGATGCAATTACAATATTTTGTAAACTTAAACCTGATATTCCTACATGTCGTGTTATCTTTACACCACATCAAAAAGAATGGGAACGTCTAAGTGGTATTCCTATTGAAGAACAAACGTATGAAAGAAATAGAGAAGCTGTGGATAAATTAGGTGCTACTGTAGTACTAAAAAAACACGGTACAGAAATCTTCTTTAAAGATAAAGAATACAAATTACCAATTGGCACACCTGCAATGGCTACAGGTGGTATGGGTGATACATTAGCTGGTATGATTACAAGTTTTGTAGGTCAATTTGATAGCTTACAAGATGCCGTTACGAGCGCAACTTATATTCACAGTTATATTGGTGAAAAACTTTCTGAAAAAATGTACGTCGTGCCCCCTTCAAAATTAATTAATCAAATTCCTTATGTAATGAAAGAATTAGAACGATAAATAATAAAAATAAGACTTCCCTATATGTGGGAAGTCTTATTTTTATATTTAATTCTGATCTGAATCATTCTCAATATCTTCATTTACACGATCCATGAAATCTTGTCTTACTTCGATGCGTTCATCATCTTCATCAGATTCAGTATGCAAAGCGTTACCAGGTGTCGTATCATCTATCACTTGTTCATTTGCGCTTTCTGTAGTTTGGGCACTCACATTTTCTGTTTGTTGTGCCGCTTCAGTTGCAGCTTCATCTTCAGTTTTATCAATGACTTTCGCAACGGTTGATACGGCTTGATTATCGCCTAATTTCATTAATCGCACACCTTGTGTGGCACGGCCATTTTGAGAAATATCTTCAACTTGTAGACGAATAATAATGCCACCATCCGTTACAATCATTAAATCTTCTTGACCACTTACCGTTGTAATACATACAACATTACCATTACGTTCTGTAATTTTAGCTGTTTTTATACCTTTACCGCCACGATTAGATAAACGATATTCACTTACAGGTGTTCGTTTACCATAACCTTTTTCAGTAACGACTAGAACTTCATCTTCACTTTCAGCATAGGCTACGTCTAAACCTACGACTACGTCATTTTCTCTTAGAGAAATACCTCTCACACCTGAAGCTGTACGACCTAGTGGGCGTAAACTATTTTCAGGGAATCGAATTAATGAGGCATGTGCTGTACCAAGTAAAATATCTTGTTTACCATCAGTAAGACGGACTGCGATTAATTCATCATCTTCTTTAAAGCCAATCGCAATTTTACCATTCTTAT
>ERZ1023200.102-NODE-102-length-11013-cov-4.954736_pt1 | contig 11013 bp, 9 predicted proteins | sample MGYA00380443_ERZ1023200 | MGnify/ENA primary metagenome ERZ1023200 (study PRJEB33173, sample SAMEA4830292) | metagenome | study: EMG produced TPA metagenomics assembly of the PRJEB25223 data set... | reverse complement strand
AATGGCGATGGTTGCTCTAGGATTGAATATCGTTTTAAAAGAAGTTATTTCAAAGGCACTTAAACCTTTCATAGTGATATGTATAACTTCAATTTGTCTGTCTGGTGTGACTCTCTTAGTTACTTCTATAATATTTAAATAAGTAAACATGTTATATGCTTATATTTAAAATAAAAAGCATGCATTTCACCATTTTGAAATGCACGCTTTTTTAATCATTATTCTTCAATATTTGTTAAGTCTTCTAAGATTAATTCTGAAGCGATTAATCCTCTATATTTTGCCCAACGTTCACGGTTTACATCGTGTACACGATCATTTCTAACTGCTTCAATATTTGACCACGCTTCTGATTCTTTTAATTTTTCATAATCTGCTTTGTTATCTTCATCTACCATAATCAATATACGTTCTGGATTGAAGCTTGCAAATCGGTCTGTATCTACTTTTAAGTAATCTGCACCCATATATTCAGGTAGGTGGTTCTCCATATCTTCAGGAATAGAACCATTAAAACCAACTTTTTGCAAGAATTGTCCAACATATGAATGTGATGCATGAACATATAAGCCATCATGTGTTGGTACAGCAGCAATAGTTGATACGTCTTTATCAAGTTTAATATCTTTGCTTAAGTCTTCAACTTTTTCATTGTGTTGAACAACAAGTTCACGGCCTTTATCTTCTTTAGATACGAGTTCTGCAATTTGTTTAAATGTTTCAATACTTTGGTCGTAGTTAGCATCAAAACTTTCTAATAATACTGTTGGTGCTGCCGTATTTAATTTTTCAAATATTGATTCATGTCTTGTTTTATCTGCTAAGATTAATTGTGGTTCTGCTTTTTTAATTAATTCTGTATCAGGCTCCAAACGTGAACCAACAGATGTATAGTTACCTACTAAGTGTTTAATAGAATTTTCTAAGTTATTTTTATCTTTGTCATCAGCAATACCTGTGACATTCAATTCTAATTTAGCTAATGCTTCTACAAAAGAATATTCTAACGCAACGACTGATTCTAATTCATCTGGTATTTCTACTTTAACACCATTCGATTCAAATTCTTTAACCATAATATAAATCCCTCCAAATGAGATGACGTTTCATTTTTCATACAATATAGTTATTTACATTTTAGAGAAATTTAAACATTTCATTCTTCCGTAATAAAAACGATTAGTTACAAGAACTAACCGTTTTATTATTACCTATAGCATGTTTAATCTTAATAAATCGATCACGCCTGTTGAAGCGCCTGGGAAAGCAAAAATCAATTGACTTAATTCTTTGGCTGTTAAACGTTGATTAATGATAAATACAAGTAAGTTTACTAAATCATTGGCAGCATCTGCATAGATTTCAGCACCTACTAAGTGTTTATGTTCATCTAGTACAATATACATTTCAGCTTCTGTTTCATTCTTATATTCGAATACCATTTGTTTACCGAATGGCACATGTTTTACTGTATATTGATTATTTTCTTTTGCTTCTTCTACAGTTACACCAATTTGTGATAAACGTGGAAGCGAATAAAGTACCGAAGGAATAGCTGGATATTTAATTTCATCTTGTACCATACCTAAAATATGTGCAGCAATGTAGTTTGATTCAAACGTCGCAGTTGGCGTTAATTTAGGAATCGTTTTATCTAAAACGTCACCGCTTGCGTAAATATTTTTAACATTTGTTCTTAAGTACTCATCTACTTCAATACCTTTTTTACTATAATTGATACCGACATTTTCTAATCCAATACCTTCAACATTTGGAACTCTTCCTGTTGCATCAAGTACATATTCTGTATGGATTGATAATCCAGATTCAGTTGTTAGTGTAAACGCGTCTCCTTCTTTTTTAACTGCAGCTGTATTTTCATTTAGATAGAATTTAACGCCTTCATCTTCTAATTTTTTAACTAATTTATCTACATGATTACGGTTAAATCCTGGTAAAATCTCATCTGTATTATGAACCACATGAACATCAGCGCCAGTTTTAATCATGATAGATGCAAATTCGATACTGATAATTCCGCCACCAATGAATGTGATACTTTTTGGTGTGTCTTCCATCGATAAGAAGTCACGGCTATCATGGGTATATTCTTTACCTTCGATAGGTAATTTATTGCTATGTTGACCTGTCGCAACGACGATATTTTCAGTTTCAATCGATTCACCATTTACTTCAACTGTATGTTCATTTTTAATTACACCTGTACCATCATATACATCAATACCTTGTTGTTCAAATAATGATTTTAACTGACCAGCCATTGGATCAATCACTTTATGTTTATAATCCATTAAGTTTGACCAATTTACTTTAAGATTTTGTGATTCAACAATACCAGGATAGTGTGTTGCTTCTTCTAACACTTCAAATGGATTTTCAAGTAAGATTTTAGCATTACAGCCCCAGTTTGTGCATGTTCCCGCAATACGCTCTTTTTCGATAATTGCTACTTCTTTACCTGCATGTTTTAATGTTAAAGCTGCGTGCCATGCTGCATGTCCACTACCAATAAATGTAACGTCGTATGTTTTCATTTAACTCATCCTCTTCTTTATTTTTTATTGAGTTGTTTCAAACCATGTTCTAATTGTTCTAATACGTCTTTTGCTTGGTTATATTTCGTTTTATCAAAATGTGAAGGTAAACATTCGGCTACCGCTTCAAAAACTGCTTCTTGTTGTTGATGTGCTTTTTCAGTAAGTGTCACCATCAGTTGACGTTTATCAGTTTCAGAACGTTCTCTTATGACCCATCCTGATTGTTCTAATCTTTTTAAAAGTGGTGTCAACGTATTACTTGATAAATCAAGTTGTCTACCTATCTCATGTAATGTTCGATTATCTTCTTCCCATAAAGCCAGTAAAACTAAATATTGAGAATACGTTAATCCAAATGGCCTTAATTGTTGTTCATAAAATTGTGCAAATAAGCGGCTCACATTATATGCCGAAAAACATAATTGATTCGCTAATGTCATTTCATCCTTTTTCAACACAGCACCTCTTTTCTATCGTTCGCGATTGATTTAAGTATAAACAATCTTGCGCGATTAATCAAATGATAAATATCCAAACATTTCTAAAATGTTGAAGGTGCGGGATAGAATTTATTTTAAATTTGTTGTTTCATTCCCTAATACTTTTGCTATTTTAATTAGAAAAGACTCACTTTCCTTTAATAAAAAGAAAAGTGAGTCTATGATTTACATATGTCCAATCGATAAATATTTATTTTTTTAATCTTCTTTTCGTAGTTTCTCGTATTCTTCCGTTATTAATTCAGATGCTTCACTATTAATCAGACTTTTAATTTTTTAAAAGTAAGACTACCCGCCTACTAAAAAAGATAATATATGTTCTTTTTACTTCACTTTCAATCCTCTATACCGATTTAAGGTACCGATAAATTCTTGTTTACGAGGTAAGGCAAGATGTCCTGGATGTCCATTAAAGTGAGAGAGCGCTTCTAACCCTTCATGCTCAATTAAACGATACATCTCATTTGTGGCTTGAATTATGGAATTCTGATTATTGATGCCATGACGTCTAAAGTAATCTAACATTACCGTAATAGCGTTTGTCTGACTATCATCCACAAGTTGTTCTAATCCTATTAGGTTAATAGGCTCATGACCATACATAATAGAATGTAACCCTTTTGATTTGAAACGATCCTCTTTTCCTTTTTTAGAGAAAGAATCCGCTAACGGTATGCGGTGAGATAGCACTCCAAATGATTGATCACCATCAATTTCTCGCTTATAGCCGTCAGTATTCGCAATTTCTTTTGCTTCTTCTGTCACATCTTTTAAATGATATTCATCCATCATTAATACTTGGTCAGCAACATCAAAATAATCTCCTGAACCGCCCACAATAAGAATAGTAGAAACACTATAATCTTCATATAATGATTTGACTTTATTAGAAAATGGAGTGATTGGCTCTTTTTCAGGAGCAATCAGTTGTTGCATACGACCATCACGAATCATAAAATTGGTAGCTGATGTATCTTCATCGACTAATAATAATGAACTTTCTGCTTCTAAAGCTTCGATTACATTTGTGGCTTGAGATGTACTACCACTTGCGTTTTCTGTAGAAAAGTGTGTCGTATCTTTCTTTCCTGGCAGATTATCAATAAATGGACTAATATCGACATTTTCAACGTTTCGACCATCCTCAGCACGTATTTTCATCGCATCATGTTGAGTCACCACAAATTCTCGGCCATCATGTTGAATGTGATCATATACACTACGCTCAAGCGCTTCTAATAATGTCGATTTACCATGGTAACCTCCACCGACAATAAGTGTAATCCCTTGTGGAATAGCCATCCCCGTGACTGCCCGGCCACTTGGAAGATTGAATGTATGTTCAAATTTCTTAGGACTTGTGAATTGAATGGCACCTTTCATTGGAGCGTCCGACACACCACTTTTTCTTGGCAAGATTGAACCATTTGCTACAAATGCGACTAAGTGCTCTGTTTCAAGTTGTTGTCTAATATAAGTTTGGTCTAGTTTTAATGCGACTTGTTCGTTCAATGCTTGTTGATTTAAATTTTCGTATCGTATCGATTTTTCTACCATTTGAGGAATGCCATGTATTATCGTATGTGATGCTGCTTTTCCTAGAATCTTACGTCCGGCTGCTGGTAGCCCAACTTCAATACGTATTTCAATCTCTTTATCATTAATCACTACAGATGTACGTTCGAGTATTTCTTGTCCTGGATGATCGATAAAGATCTTCCCATTTTTACCCGAACCTTTCACTGTACGATTGAAATGTTTTAACTGGGTATCCACTGTTCGAGTTAAAAAGTCTGAAGTCGCTATACGTTTATCTTTAGTGTCTAATAATTCATTAGGAATTTCAGTCTCTTGTTTCCCAATAATCACACGCATTTTTGAAGGTGGCGCAAAAGGATCGACTTGGACATGATCTATAGCTAGACGGAATTGATCAAATTGATATATCCCTTTCGTTCGTTTATAAGCGCCATATTTTTGTCCGTCTAAAGATTTAAGTAATCGTTCTAAATCTTTTGACTGTTTCATCTTAATTCCTCCGTTCATAGCATTGCTTTTTTATGTTTACCCTTTTTTTAAAAAATAAAAAATCACTACTCCAAATCATTGAAGTAGCAATATACATACGTTATTCAGATTTAACACCTGTACGTAATCGTAACTCATGTTCAATTTCAGCTAAACTGCGACCCCGTGTTTCTGGAAGATACTTAATCACAAAGAACATCGCTAGTATGCCAATAGCAGCAAAAATTAAGAATACCCATTCTGTATCTAAATGATGATTTAAAATTGGGAATAATTGTGCAACGATTAACGTACCAAAGTTTAATACTAATGCCGCAATACCTGTTGCTGCTCCTCTTGCACGCGTTGGGAATAATTCAGGTAACATTACCCATAAAACTGGACCCCATGAAATTCCAAAGAACACGATAAATAATGATAAACAAATAATAATGACCCAGGCTGATGATTGAATACCGATTGACCAAATAAGCATCGCCATAATAACCAGTGAAGCAATCATTCCGATGTTTCCTATAACGAGGAGTTTTTTACGATCGACACGGTCAACAATAAATAATGCCAAAATCGTTACTAATACGTTTACCACACCAATACCGACTGTACCGATAATTGAAGCAGAGCCACCTAGACCTGCTTTTGTAAAAATCGTTGGGGCATAGAAAATAACTGCGTTGATTCCGATAAATTGTTGAAAAATCGCAAAGATACACCCAATAATAAGCGTCGGACGTAACCAAGGTGATTTGATTACTGAGAATGTTGATTCTGATTGAGAAGCTATTTCTTTCATTTCTTTAATTTCAGCATCAATTGCATCTGGATTATATGTGATTTTCATTACGTCACGCGCTGCTTTTTCACTTCTATTTTCAAGAAGCCAACGTGGACTTTCAGGCATAAATGCTACACCAATTAATAAAATTAATGAAGGAACCACAGCTAAACCTAACATCCAGCGCCAAGCACCCATATCTGCAAAGGCATAGTTCACTAAGTATGCAGCTAAAATACCAATTGTAATCATTAATTGGTTAAGTGAACCTAAAGATCCACGTAGTTCTGTAGGGGCCATTTCAGTAAGATATACAGGTACTGTTGACATTGAACCACCTACGGCAAGTCCAACAATGGCACGACCAATAATAAGCATGACAATATTTGTTGAAAATGCTAAAACAAGTGATCCAACAATAAATACCAATGCGATAAATAGTACTAAGCGACGACGACCAATTCTATCTGATAAAGGTCCACTGCCACCTGCACCTACAATCGCTCCGAAAAGCATTGATGACACAACTAACCCTTCTATCGCCCCATTATGTAAAGGGATGTCCTTAGGAATATAAAGTAATGCGCCGGAAATAATACCGTTATCATAACCGTAAAGCAAACCTCCTAAAGCACCCAAAATAAAAATCAAATATTTATTTACTTTCATATACTATCCTTCCTTTTTCAAACTAGTAAATATTATACGTACTAATTGAAAGCGTTTCAATATTTTTTTAATTTAATTTAAAAAAGCAATCTTCACATCATAGCTGTAAAGATTGCCATTCATATTAGTACGATATAAAATCGTTTTCTTTTCTAAGCAAGTAATAATGGACTTGAAAAAATAAGAAAGAAAATAATTGTTAAAAATAACGTGATACCATTAAATACTTTGCTGCTACTCATTAGACCTACAACACTTGAAACCACTGACAATAGCATGACAAAAAAGCCAGGTAAATACCAAAACATATCTGTAAATGTAATCGAAACTGCAAGTAGAAATGATAATACACATAAGATACCAGAAACTATATTCATATTGTTTATTCTCATTGATGTCTTCCTTTCTGTAAGATATTAATAACATTATATACTATATTTACATTTAAATTTACTATATATCATTATTTTTTAAAAATATAAAACACTCTCATTAATAAATATCTAAATAAGCGTATTTTATCTTTGATTGCGTCTCTAAATCTTTTTGTTACTTGTAGGTGTATTAGCTTTTATTGCTTATTATTTTTGCTAAATACTCATTTTTAATGAGTTATACAATTGCGATGAGTCCAATCATTATTGGTCTATATTTATAGGAAAGGTAACGTTGTCATCAATTAGACTAGTACATAAAAAAACAATAAGGTTAAGTATTTCATCAATATGCAGATAGTATCTACTAAAAGAATATAAAAATGCACCCCAAAAATTAGATTTTAAGTCCAACTTTTGGGGTGCGTATCAGTTTTAAAAATAATAATATATATTTGTTGTTTAAATTAGTGGAATCTCATACCGCCATCAACAATAATAGTTTGACCAGTAATGTAATCAGAATCACTGCTAGCTAAGAAACCAACCACATTGGCTACATCTTCTGGTTTAGATAAACGTTTTAATGTGATTTGATCAGTGAATTGTTTCCAACCCCATTCTTCTGGTTGATTATTTTCTTCGGCTAATTTTTTAGCAATACCTTCCATCATAGGTGTTTCAACGATACCTGGTGCAAATGCATTTACTGTAATACCTTTGTCAGCTAAATCACGTGCAGCAACTTGAGTTAATCCACGAACTGCGAATTTAGTACTACTGTATAAAGATAATCCCGCATTACCTTCAACACCTGCTTGAGATGTTGCGTTTATAATTTTACCGCCATGACCTAATTTTTCAAATTGTTCTAAAGCTGCTTGAATGCCCCAGAATACGCCTCCAACATTTACTCCGATAACTTGATTAAATTGTTCAGGTGTTACTGTATGAATAGGTGTTGTTGGTCCTAAACCAGCATTATTTACGACTACATTTAACTCTCCAAAATGTTCTACAACTTTACGTGTCACATCAAAAACATTTTCACGGTCGGATACGTCAGCTCTAAATGCTACTGCTTCTTGACCTTCTTTTGAAAGTGCTTCAGCAGCTTTTTTTGCGCCTTCTTCATTAAAGTCGACAATAGCAACGTTAAAACCGTCATTAAATAAACGTTCTGCTATTTTGAAACCAATACCTTGTGCTGCACCTGTAACAAGTGCTACTTTTTTAGAATTGTCCATTTACTACACCTCTTAAAGTAATATAACTTTCAATTATTATGTTAGCACTTTGTATGTAAAATACTATGAAAAGTTTGTGAACTTTTGAACAAAGTTTTGTTAATGATTACTTCTTTAAATAATCAATAAATCGTAATAAAGAGGTTTCATTTTTTCTGTTGTCATTGACTATCGCTGTAAAATACACTGAATAATCAAAAGGATGGCCTAGAGGTATGGCCTCAATGTATTCGTCATTTAAAATGGGTTCGTCTTCGATCATGTAACTAGAAATCATACCTACACCTAAGCCTTCTGCAACAGTTCTTAATAAAACGATGGGATTATGCGGACGAAATACAATTTTTAATTCCCCATTTTCTTCTTCGAATTTTTTCAAATGATGATGGTAAAAGCTACGATCATAGAGAATAAAAGGATAGTCTTTAATATCCTCTAAATTAACAGTATCTTTAAACGTAAGTTTAGATTTAGCAGGTACAATAAGTTTAAAATTCGTCGATAAATTAAGAGGAAATTCATGAATTAATGACATTGTTTTATCTGATTCTTTTTTACCAATTAATCCTAAATCTATCTCATTATTTCTCAACATTTTTATAATATTTTCACGGTCAGATTCTATAACTTCAATATCTACGTTTGGATAATCCACTTTAAATTGAGAAATGACTTTAGGAAGTAGTTTGTGAAATAACGTTGGTATAGTGGCTATGGTTAATTTTCCTGTTATATGTGTTTGTAAACGTTCTACTTCTAGCATGAGATGTTCTTTCGCTTCCAAAATTTCCAATATTTTTGGAATCAATCGTTTGCCAATTTCTGTCGGTATTGTCCCTTTTCTGGAGCGATAAAATAATGAATATCCTAATTCTGTTTCCAGATTAGCAATCGATTGACTCATGGCAGATTGACTAATATGCATCAGTTCACTTGCACGAATCATTGATTCTTGTTCGTATACTGATTTAACATATATTAGCTGTTCAAAATTCATATGTTCTCCTCCCTTATATTAGTTTTACTTATATTAAATTAAATTATTCTAATTATACATTAAGTCTAGCTAATATTATAATAATTAAGTATAAATTAAGATAAATAGGATTAAATAGAGGAGGTTAAACATGTCGCAACGTTTATGGTCAAAAGACTTTATCTTTGTAACGATTGTGAATTTATTTATGTATTTAATTCACTACATGCTTATTGTGACAATTACACAATTCACAATCGAAACGTACCATGCTTCAGAAAGTATTGGCGGATTAGCAGCTGGTGTATTTATCATTGGCATGCTAGCTGGAAGATTAGGCGCTGGAAGAATCATCGATCATCTGCAACCTAAGAATGTGCTCATTGGCGGTGTCATTGGCTCTATTATAGCTATCGCTTTATATTTTACAATTCATAGTATTCTTATTTTGATGTTCGTTCGTTTTATTCATGGAATTGCCTTTGGTTTCTCTTCAACAGCAACGGGTACGATTTCTTCTAGATTAATTCCAGAAGAACGTAAAGGTGAGGGTATCGGTTACTACGGTTTAAGCGTAACGCTTGCTTCCGCTTTTGGCCCATTCTTAGGACTAGTATTAAATAATAATTTAGGATTTTCTTCAATTTTTGGCATCAGTTTGATTAGCATTGTCGTTTCATTTAGTTTTACTTTATTAATTAAAAAATTACCGATGAATCATGACATAGTTACTGAAGAACAATCACGTCCTAAAGGTCTCAGTGCTTTCTTACAAAAAGAAGCATTGCCTATTTCATGTGTCGTCATCTTAGTAGGAATTGCTTATGCAAGTGTACTTTCATTCTTATCAATATACAGTGAAATGTTACATTTAGTTACTGCATCTAGTTTCTTCTTTATTGTATTTGCAGTTGTGACCTTTGTGACACGTCCATTCACTGGAAAAATTTATGATCATTTTGGCGAAAATAAAGTCATGTATCCTGTACTTCTAAGTTTTGCAATAGGATTAGCTATTTTAAGTATAGTAAGTTCTCCATTTTTACTATTACTATCTGCAGCATTTATTGGCTTTGGTTATGGAACCATCGTTCCAACTGCACAAGCCATTGCCATTCAACAATCACCCACTAGTAAGATGGGATTAGCTACATCAACGTTCTATATCTTTGTGGACTTTGGTGCAGGCATGGGTCCTTTCATTTTAGGTCTACTCATTCCATTTATGGGCTATCGCTATTTATATCTTGCAATGGCAGGTCTAATTATTATTGCAATGATTTTATATTTCTTTGTACATGGTCGTTATCAAAACAGTACTTCATCAAAAGGTTAATGTATAAAAAAAGCGTGCGCTCATTTAACATGAACACACGCTCTTTCGTTATTTTCACAAGATTTTCAAGACATCCATCTCACTAACTTCAGACAACCGTCAGTCTTACCTTATTTTTTTAGTATCCTATTACTAAAGCAATAGACATAGCAACGCTACATATAATTATCCATATTAATATAGGTTTCCATACAAACTTCAACCATTCAGTATAAGAAATTTTACCTACAGCTAGAGCTCCCATTAAAATTGCTGATGTAGGAAATAGAATATTACTTATTGCATCACCATATTGGAAGGCTAAGACAGTAAGCTGACGATTAATATGTAACAAATCAGAGATAGGAACCATTAAAGGCATCGTCGTTAATGCTTGACCCGAACCTGATGGAATAAAGAAATTAAGAATGAATTGTAAAATAAACATAGCTATAATCACTAATGACGTTGGTACATCTGATAATAAGGTCGTCAATGCATGAACAATGGTATCTATGATTTTCCCATTTTCTAACAGTACGATAATTCCTTTTGCGATACCAACAATCAT
>ERZ1023200.100-NODE-100-length-11126-cov-21.670219_pt1 | contig 11126 bp, 9 predicted proteins | sample MGYA00380443_ERZ1023200 | MGnify/ENA primary metagenome ERZ1023200 (study PRJEB33173, sample SAMEA4830292) | metagenome | study: EMG produced TPA metagenomics assembly of the PRJEB25223 data set... | reverse complement strand
TTTTTTGTAAACCCAAATCGTATTCTGTTATCTAACTTTTATACTACTATGTCTTAAATCATTAACATTTAGCGTCTTTACAAGCCACTAATCAGTTATTTTGCCATCTTCTAATTCAATCACTCGATCTGCATATTCAAATAATCTTCGATCGTGTGTAATCATAATACCAATCATTTGTTGTTCTTTAATTTGTTGACGTATCATCTCAACAACTTTTGTTGCTCTATCGGCATCTAAACTTGCTGTGGGCTCATCTGCTAAAATGATTTTCGGATTATTCATAAATGCTCTCATAATCGCAACACGTTGCTTTTCACCGCCAGATAACTGATGCGGATATACATTCAAGCGATCTTCTAACCCAATATTTTTCAAAAGTTGTATTGCTCTTGTTGAACTTTGTTGTTTGGTCATTCCCGCTTCTTGGCCTACGAGTGTCAATTGCTCTATCACTTTTAAATAAGGAACTAAATGTGAAGATTGAAAAATAAAACCAATATCTTCCAATCGCAAATCACTAGGACGATGCTGTTTATCAAACAATGGTGCATCATTGTAAAGCACTGTACCACTCGTTTGACTTAACAATCCGCCTAATATCGTTAGCAATGTTGTTTTCCCAGAACCAGAGGCACCATTTAAAATGACAAATTCCCCTTGTTCCACTTCAAAATTAATACCTTTTAAAACTTTTGTTTCAGACAAACCTTCTCCGAAATTTTTGACGATATCTTTAACGACTAATGCCATTATTCTGCACCTCCAATTGCTTCGATAGGATCCACTTTAAATAATTTGATAAATGATAGTGAGGCACCTAAAATCGCTACTAATATAAATATCCCCACCATTAATAAAATATTTTGCGTTGTTAAGTAAAAAGGCATCGTTACCGGCATCATAAATGATAGTCCTACTATGATGATCACAGCAATACCTACCCCAATTATTGTTAGTGTTAAAATTTGTAAAACTAACGCACTCAATAAATGTCTTGTCTTAATACCAATTGCTTTCAAAATGCCAATTTGTGATATTTTTTGAATCGTCATAACATAGAAAAATGCACTTAGAACGATTGCTGTAATAGCAAACAAACTAACAATCATCATATTTAACGGTGCTTGCTCTGCTTGATAACTCGCAATATTACCTGTTAAATCTTTTTCACTCACCACTTGAACGTCATTTATTTTATTAAGCTCATCACGTTGTTGTTGTGTTAAATTTTTCACTGGATAAAATGCCGTATTAACCTTATTCAATGCATTAAATCCGTTATCGTTCAATAGCACAATGGAACTATGCGCATACATTGTGTCGTTTAAAATACCAGAAACTCTATAACTAGTTGAATTATTTTTAAAATGTAATCTATCCCCGACTCTAATGTTGTCTGAAGCTAACTTATCATTAATAGCGACCTCATGAGCATTTTTAGGATAATCACCTTTTTTAAGTTGTATGCGTTGTTGTTTAACGTCATTCATTGTAATCACATCTTGTTCTTTATTAGATAATTTCAATGTTTGAATATTCATTTTATATGGTTCTTGATGAATTACCTTTTTAATTTGATTCTGTTGCGTATCACTAAGTTGCGATTTCTCAATTTGCGGCTCTTTCATTTTTTGAACAACATATTCATCATTATCAAAGTGTTCAAATAACGAAATATTCTCCCTACCAAGCCCTTGAGCTAAACCACTAATAAATAACACCATAATACTTAATAAAAGAATGATTAATGTGATTAAAATATAACGAAATTTGTAAAACATAATCTCTTTTATCGCTAATTTCATATCGATTCACTTCTCCCTATTTCTTCTTTAGCGTCAGTATAAGGTTGAAATATGAACTCAATATGAACAATTGTTTTTTTTACGCAAAAATATTTTACATGTATAATAAATGAAAAAGATAAGGGAGTTTATAGCTATGGTGCAATGTCTTGTTGTCGATGACGATCCTCGAATCCTAAATTATATAGCTAGCCATTTACAAACAGAGCACATTGATGCATACACACAACCAAGTGGTGAAGCTGCATTAAAACTTTTAGAAAAACAGCGTGTCGATATTGCAGTAGTAGATATTATGATGGATGGTATGGACGGCTTTCAATTATGTAATACATTAAAAAATGATTATGATATACCAGTTATTATGTTAACAGCGCGGGATGCACTTAGTGACAAAGAGCGTGCGTTTATAAGCGGTACTGACGATTATGTAACCAAACCCTTTGAGGTTAAGGAACTTATTTTTAGAATTCGTGCGGTATTACGTCGATATAATATCAATTCAAATTCAGAAATGACTATTGGCAACTTAACGCTAAACCAATCCTATTTGGAACTCCAAGTATCTAATAAAACGATGACGTTACCGAACAAGGAATTTCAATTATTATTTATGCTTGCAGCACGTCCTAAGCAAATCTTTACACGTGAACAGATAATAGAAAAAATTTGGGGCTATGATTATGAAGGAGATGAACGAACAGTTGACGTTCATATTAAGCGACTACGCCAAAGATTAAAAAAATTAAATGCCACACTTACAATTGAAACAGTAAGAGGACAAGGCTATAAGGTGGAGAATCATGTTTAAAACACTCTATGCTAGAATTGCGATTTATTCCATTACGGTTATTTTATTTAGTGCATTAATAAGTTTTGTATTAACAAATGTTTACTATCATTATAATTTAAAAGCATCTAATGACGCGAAAATCATGAAGACGCTTAAAGAAGCAAGACAATATGAACAATCAGCTAAACCAACGCACATTCAACAATATTTCAAACATTTAGGGCAAATGAATTACCAAATAATGACCGTTGATCAAAAAGGTCATAAGACATTTTATGGGGAGCCATTTAGAGAAGATACTTTATCACAAAATGCTATTAACAACGTATTAAATAATCAAGATTACCATGGTATTAAAGATAAACCATTCGCATTATTCGTAACTGGATTTTTCGACAATGTAACAGATAATACTGTTGGTATTAACTTTAAGACAAAAGACGGTTCAATAGCAGTATTTATGCGTCCAGATATTGGAGAAACATTTAGCGAGTTTAGAACATTCTTAGCCGTCTTGTTAATGTTGTTATTATTTATCTCGATTTCATTAGTTATCGCATCAACCTATTCAATCATTCGTCCAGTAAAAAAGTTAAAGCTAGCGACCGAACGCTTAATTGAAGGTGATTTTGAAACGCCTATCAAACAAACACGAAAAGATGAAATTGGAACATTACAGTATCACTTTAATAAGATGAGAGAGTCGTTGGGACAGGTCGATCAAATGAGACAACATTTCGTACAAAATGTATCTCATGAAATCAAAACACCATTAACACATATTCATCATTTATTAAGCGAGTTACAACAAACTTCTGATAAAACATTACGCCAACAATATATAAATGATATTTATAGCATTACAACACAGCTGAGTGGATTAACAACTGAATTGTTACTTTTATCTGAATTAGATAATCACCAACATTTATCATTCGACGATAAGATACAAGTCGATCAACTCATTAAAGAGATCATTCGTCACGAGCAATTTGCTGCTGATGAAAAGTCGTTAATTATTTTAGCTGACCTAGAATCAATCAATTTCCTAGGAAATCAACGTTTGTTAAATCAAGCATTGAGTAATTTATTAATAAATGCTATTAAGTATACAGATGTTGGTGGTGCCATTGACATCGCTTTGCAACATAGTCACAACAACATCATTTTCACAATAAGTAATGATGGTTCACCAATTAGTCCACAAGCTGAAGCACGTTTATTTGAACGTTTTTATAAAGTGAGCAAACATGATAATAGCAATGGTTTAGGTCTTGCAATTACAAAATCCATCATTGAATTGCATCATGGTACAATCCAATTCACACAAAGTAACGAGTACGTAACCACCTTTACTATTACACTGCCAAATAATTCACATTAATCTCTACCTCCTGAAAAAACATTTCTGTTTTTATTTCAGGAGGTATCTTTTATATTGATTAGCGCTTTCTAGCCACTTAACATTTAATTTCTACCATTCAACACATTTTAAATATATCGATGGTCATTTATGGTTTAATAATTTTGAAGGAGGCATTAACCTATGATGAAACTCAATTTATTTATCAATGCAAATGAGACGGAATCTTATATTGATATACATGCACCTAAAATGAATGATCACGTTCAAAGTATTATTAATGCAGTCAATGATTTAGACAAATCACATACATTAGTCGGATACATAGACAAAGAAATCCATATCATTCATATATCAGATGTTATAACATTCCAAGTTATTAATAAAAATGTAACAGCCATTACAAGCAATCAAAAATTTAAACTAAAATTACGACTTTATGAACTAGAAAAACAGTTACCACAACATTTCATTCGCATTTCCAAATCAGAAATCGTCAACAAGTATTACATTGAAAAATTATTATTAGAGCCAAATGGACTTATACGTATGTATCTTAAAGATGCACACTACACCTATTCTTCTAGACGTTATTTAAAATCTATAAAGGAGCGCTTATCAATATGAAAAATTTGAAAAACTCATTATTTATTAGCTTAATCATTGGTTTGTCCCTTTCACTGTTCTTTAGTATGTTATTTGCAGACGGCAAATATTATCCACTGAACCCACAATCAACTATTGGCATATTGTATTATACGCATTTCACAGAAACTACCGTAATGTTGATTTCTATCATTTTATGGTTACTCATAGGCGTCGTCTTTTTCCTTGGAGATTTTATCTTTAAATACACAGATTGGAGCATTACTAAAGCAACTATAATGCATTTCATAACAACGTATGTCGGATTCTTGCCTTTAGCAATGCTTGCCGGTTGGTTTCCACTAACAGCGCATTATCTAATCATATTCACAATTATCTTCATTGTGGTTTATGTATTAATTTGGATAATTCAATTCTTTAAAAACAAGAACTACGTAGACACTATTAACAAGCAACTGAAACAATTAAAATGATTTTTATTAACAACTAAAAAACGGTAATGTCTATCACATTAAAAAAGACATTACCGTTTCATTTATTATTTAACTTGTAAATACTTAGTTACTTCTTCATTAATTTTGTGATATAAATCCTCATGATCTGTTAAGCGATAACCAAATGACGGCACCATTTCTTTAATCTTTGGTTCCCACCCTTTGAATTCATCACGATAGCATCGCTGTAAAACATCAAACATAATATCTACAGCTGTTGACGCACCAGGTGATGCACCAAGTAATGCAGCTAATGTGCCATCATCTGACGTAATGACTTCGGTACCAAATTGTAAGTTACCTTTAGAATCCTCAGTATCCTTGATTACTTGGACACGTTGCCCTGCTGTAATCACTTCCCAATCTTCATTTTTAGCATTTGGGAAAAAGACTCTTAAATCATCCATACGCTCATCATTAGATAACATCAATTGTGACACTAAATACTTCGTAAGACTCATTTCTTTGATACCTGCAGATAACATCGTCACGATATTATTTGGTTTAACCGATTTAATTAAATCCATATGTGAACCTGTTTTTAAAAATTTAGGTGAGAAACCTGCAAATGGACCAAATAACAATGAACGCTTGCCGTCTACAAAACGTGTATCTAAGTGCGGCACTGACATTGGTGGCGCACCCACTGCTGCTTTTCCGTACACTTTAGCATGATGACGATCAATCACTTCTTGATTTGTACAGCGCAGGAATAATCCACTTACCGGGAAACCACCAATATGTTTTGATTGTTTAATCCCAGTCTTTTGGAGTAATGGTAAACTCGCACCGCCAGCACCAATAAATACAAAATCAGATTCATATGTTGTCGTTTCATTAGTTTCTAAATCTTTAACTTTAACTAGCCATGCCCCAGATTTCTGTTTCTTGATGTCTAATACATTCTGCTTATATTGAATTCCCACACCACGTTGCTCTAAATTATCAAATAACTTTGCAGTTAACGCACCAAAGTTAACATCTGTACCAGTTTCATCATAAGTTAAAGCAATTGGTTCATCAGACTTACGACCTTCAATCATTAACGGTACCCAAGATTTCATTTCTTCTTCATCTTGCGATAATTTCATTTTTTCGAATAAAACACTTTTCTTTAACGTTGCAACACGACTTTTTATAAAAGCTACATTATCTTCGCCAATGACAAAACTCATGTGTGGCACCGCTTGAATAAAGCAATCTGGGTTATCTAATTGTCCTGTTTTAACTAAATATGCCCAAAACTGTTTTGAAATTTGGTACTGCTCATTTATCTTAATTGCTTTACTACAATCAACTGTGCCATCCTTACCTTCTTTTGTATAGTTCAACTCGCAAAGTGCTGAATGCCCTGTACCGGCATTATTCCATACATTTGAACTCTCTTCGCCAGGTTGTGCTAATTTTTCAAACACTTTAATATTTTTCTCAGGTGATAATTCTTTAAGTAATGTTCCTAATGTTGCACTCATAATACCGCCACCAATTAAGATGACATCTGTTTTGCTATGTTGTGTTGTCATAACAAATACAGTCCCCCTTTTTAAAATGAATAATGGAACGTTCGAGAAATACGACATATTAATACCACTTTAAATCAATAAGTGTCTCAATAGGTTCCCATGGTGATGCTCTATTACTATCTACTATGTATATTAATATTTTATAATAACGAAACTACTTTAATTATATACTTTATGTGCGATAGCACAAAGACAAAACCACAAACCTTAACAGCTATCAACCAATTTAATTTGATTGCTGATTACTCACTATTCATTTTAACATAAAGCGCTACCATTATTATAATGTCAAACTTCTTTCATTAATGATCCATAAAAAAAAGATGAGATGTTAGAAAACATCTCACCTTCTGTATATTTATATTTTGAAATACGTTTTTTTATAATAATGACAAGATGAAAGTCCAAATACAGATGAATATTAGTAAACATACACTGTATTTCAATGTCATTTTTAATAATTCTGATTCCTTACCAACTTGTTTTACTGCTGCAGTTGCAATTGCAATTGATTGTGGTGAAATCAATTTTGCCGCTACACCACCAACTGTATTAGCAGATACAAGAAGTGAACCACTTGTTCCAATTTGTTGTGCAACAGAAGCTTGAATTGGTGCAAATAATGAATTGTTATTTACAACTGATCCTGTCATAAACACACCTATCCAACCTAAGATTGGTGATAGAACTGGGAAGACATTACCTGCTTTAGCTATACCTTGACCCATTGCTGCACTTAAACCACCATAAGTTGTGATTTTAGAAATTGCTAAGATGAAACAAATTGTAAGAACTGGTAACCACAACTCTTTAAATGTAACGCCGAATAATCTACCAGCATCTTTAAAGTTAACCTTTTTAGACATTAAAATTGTAATAATAATAGTTAATAAAATAGCTGTACCTGTTTGTCCAATAATATTTAAAGTCAATACTAATGGTTTATGTGTAACTTCGCTGATTGTTCCAGGTAAGTTGAATTTAAATACTAATGATGATAAAGCACCATTTGGTAAGAATAAGTTTTTAAAGAATGGCGCACTCCAAATCATTACAATGACTGTTAATACAATGAATGGACTCCATGCATGTAATACTGCTTTTGCAGAATGTGCTTTTGCAGGTTCAATTTCTTCATCTTTATTAACACGATAAATGTGTTTTGGTTGGAATTTTTTAGAAAATACTGCTAATGCTAACATTGTTAATAACGGTGGAATAATATCTGCCAATTCAGGTCCACTGAATACAGTTAATAATCCTTGAGTAAGTGTATATGTGATTGAAACTACTAAAATTGCTGGTAATGTTTCTTTAACACCTCTAAAACCATCAATAATAAAGATAAGTAAGAATGGAATAATGAAATTTATGATTGCCAATGTTAAAGTTGCTGATTGAGAAACACCTAATACTGAAACATCTCCAGGTAATTTCAACGTTTCTACAACACCTACAGGGATACCAATCGCACCAAAAGCACCAGACGCTGCATTTGCGACTAAACATAACATCGCAGCTTTTAATGGATTAAATCCTAATTGTGTTAATAAAAGTGCACAAATTGCAATTGGTACACCAAATCCTGCTGCACCTTCTAAAAATGCGTTGAATGCAAATCCAATAAGTAAAACTTGAATACGTTGGTCTTGTGAAATATTTGTAATACTATCTTGAATTGTTAAAAATTGTCCAGATTCAACAGTAATTTTGTATAACAATACTGCCATCATAACGATATAGCCAATCGGAATGATACCTTGGAAGAAACCTTCGACTACTGCACCAGAAGCGATACCAACTGGCAATTTGAAAAATGGTATTGCAATTAGTAATGTTACAACAAGTGTTGTAATAGCTGCATAAATACCTTTCATTTTAAAAACAGTTAAACATAGTAAAAACAGTACAATCGGTATTGCTGCAATTAAAGACGATAATAATAAATTATCAAATGGGTTAAACGTATTTACTAACATAGGCTGACTCTTCTTTCCATAAAGTAGTAGTGTAATTGCTTCATTAAAATCATGCTCTGGCTATAGCATTTTGTTATCGATAACATTTTACAGAACAGTGAGATTAATGTGATTTTTTTCACAATTAAAATATACCATTTTTTCAGACTATTAACAATATCACTTTCCTATTTAATTGTTTTATTTTTCATTTTAAATCTGTTCATCAAAATGAATTGTACTTAATGTAATGAAGTAACTTATACTATTCATGAATTTTACATAAGACCGTGCTAAAATAAGGAAGATACTACGATGAGAAATGGAAGTTATAGCAATGATTAAACAGATAAATGTTTCTAATATGCAAAAGTTTGAATCTCAATTAATGAAAGCTCAGTCTGAAGGTTATACACATGTCGTTCCATATGCAAATGAGATAATGATTTATCAATCGATGTTAGATGCGGTTCAATTATATCCTAAGTCTATCGTGGTTGATTATACTGTGGATGGACAATACAAAAATGATTGTCACTATTTCGGTCAATCATCGATCAACATTGCCGATTGGGCTCAAAACAATAATTATTATCCTAACCTGATATATGCGATTCAACAGACTCTTGATTTAATACATTATTACTCTGTAGAAACGATTTTCGATTTAGCTTTATTGACACTTCTGAAAGGTGATTTATCAATCGATGGTCATGTCGTTTTTGATTTTAAAGCCCCTATAGCAACAAGTGCTTCAATATGGGAAACTATTAAAACTATTGAAGATTTTGATATGATGTCTCAGTTTTATTTGAATAAAATGGCTTATATTGATCATCATCCTATACCTTTTCGCAACCTTTTTATCGAGGATTCAGAACAACTTAATTCGCCAGATAATTGGTTGTATTCTACCAAGTTTATGCTACCTAAATGGTTATATAAAATAGCAAAGCAACGTGCTGATAACAAACAATTACAAAACTTCGGCCTGTATACGAAGCAACCAAACGTTTTAAAAGATCACATCGTTTTTATCGGTGATCATCATCAATATATAGGTAATTCAAAATATTTATTTACTTACTTCGTTAAACATAATCCAATGACTGCCTGTTATTTTGTTACTGACGATCGTCGCGGACCACATTTCATATCACCTAAGTCTGAAAAAGCTGACGAATTGATTAACAGCGCACGCGTAGTTATAGTTGAAAATGATATACCTGAAACGTTACAACCAAACGGTACTTTAATTCAATTACATCAAGGCACACCAATAATGCAATTATTTTTAGATAGTAAAGAGCCTATTAAAAATATAGAAACACCTTTTTATCGTGCTAAAAGGTATAATCGCTGGTTGCAATTCGATTATGTTATACATTCTGCTGATGATATTAGCCACTTTTATCAAACGGCTTTTCCTAGTCACCAAGCAAATGTATTGGCTTATGGTAATCCTAAACACCAATATTTACTACAAAAGCGTAACGAAAGTACTACTCAACAACAGTATAAGAAATCGTTTAAAATAAATGATCAAAAACCAGTTTTATTATACGCACCTATTGGATTAGTGAGTGCGCAACAATTACCACTATCAGATGCTTTATTCAAAGCCTATCATGTTGTGGTTCAGGGTGTTGATGAAGCGATGTTACCAGAAGAGGCGCTTGTTGCACCAAAGTATCTTAGTGCTCAAGACTTAATTCTAATGTCTGATGTCGTTATCACTGATTACTCAAATATAATATTTGATGCGATGGCTATAGACAAAACAGTAGCATTATACACTCCAAATCACAGTCAATACATTGAGTCTCAAGGTGTTAACGAAGATATTTGGCGTCATCTATCAAAAATTTGGTATACAGACCGACAATTATTAATTAATAATTTAATTTCCCAGGCAATACCAGTGATTAAATATCCACAAATACAACATAAAGAACAACCATTAGAATCTATTTCACAACTTATATTGTCTAAGATGACATCTAATCAATAGTGTTTAAATTTCTCAGTGGCTGTGAATGAGGTTTAAAAGTGCTATAAAACGTAAACTTTTACACTTTAAAATACGCAAAAAACGGTAAACCCTAATTCATATTATAGAGTTTACCGTTTTATTTTTTTAACTTGCATCATAGTTATATTAACATTATTGTTGGTAGTTTGGATCAGTAACCATTGCTTGTCCAGTATAATCAACCGTTACAATTGAATATTTTCCATTTGCATTTGGGTCTTTAAAACTAAACACATACTTATAGTTGCCATTATGTTCTTCAATAGAATAATCATTATACACTTTATTATTACTACCAAATTTATTTGCTTCATTATTAGCCGCATTTAAAGCTGTTTGGAAATTTGGCAATTGCTGTAAAGCTTGAGTTTTATTTCCATTAAACGGATAAATTTGACGTGCAACCGGCGCGGCATTTTGTCCATAATATGGTGCAACGTAACTTGATTTTTGATTATTATTCGCTTGGTTATTACTTGATTGGTTATTATTTGTTTGGTTTTGGTCATTGTTTGTTGCATTTGAATTAGATTGTTGCTGGTTATCGTT
>ERZ1023200.89-NODE-89-length-12666-cov-4.926810_pt1 | contig 12666 bp, 12 predicted proteins | sample MGYA00380443_ERZ1023200 | MGnify/ENA primary metagenome ERZ1023200 (study PRJEB33173, sample SAMEA4830292) | metagenome | study: EMG produced TPA metagenomics assembly of the PRJEB25223 data set... | reverse complement strand
ACGATTTCTTTTAGGTTTACCAATTAAAAGTCTTTTAAATTGAGTGAACATAATCCATCCTTACCTCTTTTTATATTCATTTTTAATGGATAAAATATACTCCCATTTAGTGAAAAAGTATACATTTCCGCGGAAATAATATAGTATAAATTACATTTTGAGTAACTTTTTACAATTATATTTTTGAAATATTTTCTTTTTACCAGTTTTAAAGAGGTGTCAACAGTATTTAATATTTGTATAGAGCCGTTTAAGTTTAAACTTGCTATACTATTTTTAGAGGTTTAATTTTAAGAAGTATTAAGTAAGGAAGTAAGGGAAAATGAGAAAAAAATTGATCATGATTGGGATGATTTTATTAGTAGGAATCATTATTCTTTCCATAGCTATTAAATTAAAACCTAGTTATTCAATGTTTAGTCCATCGTCACAAAGTTATATCGATAACATGATTGTTAATAAAATGAAAGACGATCATATTCCAGGAATGTCCATTCTTATTGTAAAAAATAATAAGACGATTCTTAATAAAGGCTATGGTTTTTCAAATATTAAAAAGAAATCCAAAGTCACACCAAATACGCGTTTTGAAATTGCTTCAAATACCAAAGCATTTACGGGTTATGCAATAATGCAACTTGTTGAGGCACATAAAATCAATCTCAATGATAAAGTCAGTCATTATATTCCAGGTTTCTATATGAAATATAATCATAAAAAAGTAGATATCACAGTAGATCAATTGATTGCTCAAACAAGTGGTATTTCAGGAGACATCACAAATGATGACAAAATCACAAAAGACACAAACAGTCTAGAAGGCCTTGTTCATAGTATCAAAGGACGTAACTTAGATGCTAAACCTGGCAAGCAATTTGAATATTCCAATATGAATTATGATATTTTAGGTTTGATTGTTCAAAAGGCTTCACATCAATCATATGCGACTTACTTAAACACACATCTTTTCACTCCATTACATATGACACAATCAACTGTAAAGGAAAGTAATATGAAAAAGAACAATGATGCTCAAGGGTATGTAATCAAAAAAGGAAAAGCTTATGCTGATAGTCCTGAATTTAATTTAGGAGATAATCCAGCTGCCTATATGATGACTAACACGAAAGATTTAGCCTCTTGGTTGAAGTTTCAACTTAATCCGCCAAAAAAGGTAGCATCATTAGTTCAACTAACACATCAACCTAAAGTTAAAGCAATAGATAATTCTCAAGAAGTTCACTATGCAACAGGTTGGTTTATTGATGATAATCATTCAGAAACAATTGTATATCATCCTGGCACACTTGAAAACTATTCTTCATATATTATTTTAAATCCAAAAAAAGATTATGGCATTGTAGTCCTTGCTAATAGCTATTCAAAAAATGTAGCCGAACTTGCACAGCATCTCAATACACAAATGAGTAATGGTCAACATATTAAAACGTTACAATATCTTATTAATCAGTGGAATATCCTATTTATCATCATCACTATTATTTTATTGATAGCTGTAGCAAGTGTTTTTCTAATAATCTATCGCTTAATTTTTAAATTTAAGTCTATTTATTTTAAAACGATGTCTGGTGGATTACTCATCAAAATAAGTATGATAATGTTAACTTTCATACTTATTTTAGCGATACTTCACTTACTTCCAATACTCTTATTATCAAATTCTGATTGGCGTTTTATGATGTCATGGTTACCATTACAAGCGAAAATAACATTATTTAGCTTCGTCTTATTACTGACAAGTCTATGGAGTTATTTTATCCTTAAAATCACAACGCTATCCAAACGACCAATATAGTCTATTAAAACATGTATTTCTTCTTTTCTTCATTATTATGTTAAGCTTATATCACTAAGACTAAGATTATTAAAGACCAGTGTATAGGAGTTTAAATATGAAAAAGAAATGGTTCTTATTACCGATGTCCTTAATAATGCTTGCAGGTTGTGACTATTCTCATAAAGAAGCACAACACGGCCTGTTTTATACTGTATTTGTAAAACCGATGGATGATTTACTCCATGTCTTAGGACATGCATTCAACGAAAACTATGGTTTAGCTATTATCGTCATTGTATTTATATTGCGTTTAATACTGATGCCACTCATGTGTATTCAAGTAAAAAATATTCATGTTATTCGTGGCAAAACAGAGGTCGTAAAACCAGAAATTAATAAAATCCAAGAAAAAATTAAAGAAGCTCAATCGCCTGAAGAACGACGTGCAGCAAATAAATTATTAATGAAAAAATATAATGAGTATGGAATCAATCCTTTTAAAAATTTAATTGGCACATTTCCAATTTTAATTCAAATTCCAATTCTTCTCGGATTATATACGTCAATTAAATATCCAACAAGTGGTGGTATTACTCAGCATCCTCATTTTTTATGGTTTAATTTAATGCATACTGATATCATCATGACCATCATTGCAGCTGTGATGTATTTTATACAACCTCTTGTCAACTCAATCCATTATCCTAAAAATGAACGTCGATCTTATTATGTCATGATGGTCTTATCCCCTTTATTTATTACTTATGCATCATTACATTCAGCATCAGCGTTAAGTTTATATTGGGCTATAAGTGCAACGTTTTTAATTATTCAAATGCATTTTGCTCATAGTCATTATGCGAAAGTGGGTAAAATTGAGGGAGAAAAATTAAGACAACGCATAGAAATAAAGCGTCAAACTACTTCAGAAACATCCTCAGACACTTCTAACCATTGATAAGATTAATTATATAAAAAGGAAGAGCGAAACGCTCACGCTCTTCCTTTTTTATTTATCGATGACTATTTCGTATTAAATCAATCGTATTCATCCAAACAATATGACCTAATAATTCTGAAATGCGTTCTTCTTTAGGTAAATCTTTAACTTGTGGTGTTAGATTTAATTTAGGTAGTATATATTCATGAAAAGCAATATGAATCAAAATACCGAAGAATGTGCCTCTTAATGTCGTCACTTTTGGACACTTTTCAGCAAGTAATCCATATACGATAGCATTTGCAATTGAAAAGCCATAATGAATGCCCATGACAGTTATAGGTATATCGTTCTCGTTATAACGGTACGTAGCATGTTTAACATTGTTAGGTAAATTCAATTTATGCAGTAATGTCATTGGTGGTGGTTCTTCTTCACGTTGTGGTGTTCTAGGAGGGATGAGTGCTTCCCATCCCATTTTAACTGCACCGCTTAATAATCCGCCAATAACGCCCGTCATGATAACTCTTTTCGTTGATTGTTTCATTAATTTCACAACTCCTTATCTCACTATATATTATATTTACCCTTAATGATTACAAATTAAAAAGTGAGTTAATCACTTTTAACTCACTTTTGCACTCTATTTACTTAGCTTGACGTTGCTCTTCTTTGGCATGTACCATGTTCGCTACAAATTGATTAATTGGCGCATCGATATGATGTTCTGAACCTAAGCGAGCCACTGCTCCGTTAATGTAATCAATTTCAGTACGTCGATTATTATTAATCAAATCTTGATACATTGATGGGAAATGTGGACCTACTTTATCATTTAAATCGATAAGATAGTGATAGACTTCATCTGCATTTAAATGTACATCATCAACAGTAGCAACTTCTACTATCTCTTTAGTAATGTCATATACAAGTTTTCTTGCGTATTCACTTTCATTTAATGTTGATAAACGACATTCTAAAATGGTACATAGCGCATTTGCTGTACCATTTACACAAATCTTCTTCCAAATAGATTGTTGCAAGTCTTCACTTTTATGTGGATTAAGTTTTGCTTGTTCTAATAGATTATATATCACTTCAACATTATTCTGTCCCTCTGGCACAAGAGAACCTATCTCTACTGGACCACTACCCATTAAATGAGTATGTCCAGGTGATTCTAAGCCGGCCGTCCACGTAGTTACACCACGAACAATACGTGATTTATCTACATAATTTACAATACGTTCTTCATGTTTTAGACCATTCATTGTACAAACCATAATTGTTGTATCATGAATATGTGGCTGGATATGTGTTAGCATGCTCTCAAGTTGCATAGCTTTTGTAAATAAAAATACAATATCAAATTGAAGATCACTTGGTATTTCTGTATCTTGATACATAGGAATATTTAAATGATAGTCTTCTCCATTTATATCAATATGTAAACCTTCATGTTTTACAGCTGTTGCTTGTGGCTCCCAACCATCAATGAGTGTCACATCATTACCTTGGCGATATAACATTGCACCGAAACCACTTCCCAACGCTCCTGAACCAGCAATTGCTATTTTCATAATATTCGACTCCTTCTTTTAATATTATTTTTAAAATACTACTTTAATAAAGTATCGTCAATAATATAAACAGAATATTCTGAATAATTTGATAAATTTAGAATTTTTTTATTTTTCAATAATTGACGTAGAAGTCATTATCCCCCTGTATAAGGACTCATTATTATGTTTACATTTATTCTTTTATTCAATATAAAAAATCTGAGGTACTCTATTCGCACCTCAGATTTAAATTTTATTAATATCCAGTTTTAATTAAGCACGTTTAGTTTTACTTGGAATTAAGAAGAAAATGACAAAGAAAGCAGTTAAAACGATGATGGCATTAAAGAGTACGCCCGCCAAACCACCAAGTTCTAAATTCATTTTCGCTGCACAAACACCATAAATCGTACTTGATAAAGCTACACCAAATGCATTTCCTAGTGATGAAGCCATTTTATACAATCCAGAGGCAACACCCACTTTATCATCTGGCGCTTGATCAACTGCTGTATCTGTAGATGGTGTGGCATACATACCAAGCCCAATACCAAATAGTAGGTAACCAATAATACTTGAAATAATATAAAACAAATTAGGTAAGAAGGTTAGTGATAAAAGTAGTAACCCTAAAAATGTAGATCCACTACCTATGAGCAATGGCTTTTTAGCACCTAATTTTTGTAATAGTTTTTCACCTACACGAATCATTACAAGCACTGCTACTAAATAAGTGATAGAGATTAAACCTGCTTGTAATGAAGTGAAACCTAAATGACTTTGGTAATATGTATTTACTACGATAAGCGTACCACCTGCTACTCCATTTAGCATGAAGTTTGAAAGTGTAGCACCACTATATCCTTTATTCTTAAATAAACTAAAATCAACAAGTGGGTTCTCAGTTTTAAATTCACGAAGAACAAAGAATATACCAGCAATTAAAAATATTACAAATAACGATAGAATGACAGGTGATAATAATCCACGATCAGAAGCTTGTGTTACCATCACATTGACACTTAATAATGTAATAACTAATAAAATCAAACCTATAAAATCAAATTTTGAACCGCTATTGTCTGTATCCGTATCTGGTTCATTTTTTGTTTCTGGCGTGTGTTTAATTAAGAAAAATGAAAGTATTGACAAAGCAATAGAAATAATAAAAATCCATTGCCATCCTATTGTTGAAGCGATAAATCCACCGAACAATGAACATATTCCACTTCCGCCCCATGAGCCAATAGACCAAAAACTTAATGCACGTTGTCTTTCTTTTCCTATGTAATATTCATTTATTATCGCAAGAGTTGATGGCATAATGAATGCACCTGATAAACCTTGCAAAGCACGTCCAATCAGTAATAACCATGGAACTGGTGTAATAATCAATAATAATGAACCAATGATATTTAAGCCTAGTCCCAAATAAGTCATTTTGACGCGACCAAATTTATCAGCAACATCTCCAGCACCTACAATAAACAAACCAGAAAATAAGGCAGATAAGCTCACTGCAATATTAATGGTACCCAAATCGGTATTAAATGATGATTGTAGTGTGGGCACAATATTAAGTAACGATTGCGCAAACAACCAAAATGTTAATACACTAATAATAATTCCAACGAGTAACCGATTATCTCCCTTAAATTCTTTTGAAGACTCCATTATAAAAAAATTCCTCCTACTTTGCCCAAAAACTATATAATTTTAAACTACATTAAAATTTTATCATAGCTTACTATAATGGGATATAAAAATCTTTTTTTCTTTTTAAATATTATTTTCCAAAATAAATTATCATTTATTATAAATTAAGTGCTAAGTATTTATAATTAAACATTTTAAACTATCAACTTTAAATTTTCCATACTATAATAAAAAGTGTAGTAAAAATTTTGAATTTTATTAATATACTTAATAGGTGCAAAAATGTTTAATTTATTTATTTTATTACTTGAACGTGTAGGCTTAATTATTATTATTGCTTACATTTTAATGAATATTAATCACTTCAAGACGATTATGAGTGCACGTGAAAAATTACGTGCTCAAATAGAACTCACCATCTTATTTTCATTATTCGCAATTATTTCTAACTTTACTGGAATTGAAATTGAGCATGGCAAAATTATTTCTAGTAATATTTACTATCATCTAAATAATGAAACGTCACTTGCGAATACACGGGTATTAACGATTGGAATGTCTGGTTTAATTGGTGGTCCTTTTGTAGCGATTATCGTTGGTATTATCTCGGGCTTATCACGAATCCTCATTGGTGGCGCAAATGCTTATATTTACCTATTTTCATCAGTCATCATTGCATTAATTTCTGGATTTTATGGATATCGCACCATGAGACATAATCGCTATCCAACTGTTTTAATAGGTGCCATGATTGGATTAATAAACGAAAGTATTCAGATGGCTTGTATTTTAATTTTTGCTGACGATGTTTCTAATGCTTGGGCATTGGTAAAATTTATTGCTTTACCGATGATATTAATTAATAGTATTGGAACTGCGTTATTTTTATCTATTATTCTGTCTACTTTAAAACAAGAAGAGCAAACACGTGCAATTCAAACTCATGACGTCCTTGAATTAGCAAACAAAACACTACCTTATTTTCGTTCAGGATTAAATGAAAAATCTGCTCGTCCTGTAGCTGAAATTATACTGAGACTAATGAAAGTATCTGCTGTGGCAATTACCAATAAAACCGATATTTTAACACACGTAGGTGCGGGTAGCGATCATCATGTCGCTAAAAAAGAAATTATTACTAATTTATCTAAAGAAGTCATACGCACAGGTCAATTAAAAGAAGCCAATTCAAAAGAGGACATTGGATGTAATAATCCGAATTGTCCGCTTCGAGAAGCTATCGTTGTACCCTTAATGACGCATGGAAATGTCGCAGGTACCTTAAAATTTTATTTTACAGACTATAGTCATATTACAACATCAACTAAACAACTTGCTCGAGGTTTAGCAGATATTTTTTCAAGCCAATTAGAACTGGGACTTGCCGAAACGCAAAGTAAATTATTACGGGATGCTGAAATTAAGTCTCTACAAGCTCAAGTTAATCCACACTTTTTCTTTAATGCGATTAATACCATTTCAGCACTTGTACGTATTGACAGTGAAAAAGCACGCAAGTTACTTTTACAATTGAGTCAATTTTTCAGATCAAACTTACAAGGTGCGCGTAATAGTACGATTACTTTAGAAAAAGAATTACAACAAGTCAAAGCATATTTATCATTAGAACAAGCACGTTTTCCAGATCGATTTACAATTAAATATCATATTGATGATGCCTATAAACAAGTGTTAATTCCACCATTTATCATTCAAATTTTGGTGGAAAATGCAATTAAACACGCATTCAAACATCGTCGAAAAGATAACATCGTTTGTGTAGACGTTCAATACAAAGAAGCCTCATTAAAAATATCAGTTAGTGATAATGGACATGGTATAGCGCCTGAAAAATTACCCTCACTTGGACAAATCAGTGTGGCTTCAGAAACTGGAACTGGCAGTGCATTAGAAAACTTAAATCGCCGTCTCACTGGTTTATATGGTTCTAATGCAAAGTTACACTTTGATACATCTAATCATGGAACAACAGTATCCTGTATGATTCCATACCATTTAATAAAGGAGGAACGTTAAATGAGGACACTTATTGTTGACGATGAGCCATTAGCACGTAATGAATTACATTACTTATTAAATGAAATATCTAGTTTCGAAATAATCGATGAAGCTGAAAATATTGAAGAAACTCTAGAAAAACTACTCTGTCATACCTATGATTTAGTGTTTTTAGATATTAATTTAATGGATGAAAATGGGATTGATTTAGCTCATAAAATTCGAAAAATGAAACACCCCCCTTATATCATTTTTGCTACGGCACATGATACGTTTGCAGTAAAGGCATTTGAATTAGATGCAGTGGATTATATATTAAAACCTTTTGAATTAGAACGGATTGAACAAGCAGTTCAAAAAGTAAAACGATTATTAAACGCTAAACAACAGGTTCAAACATTGTCTGACCCTATTCACTCTCCACAATCACAAACGAGTACTTCTTCTTATAATAATAATCAAAGTGTACTTCCTATCGAAGTGGATGAACGTATTTATGTCATTAATTTAGACGATATTGTTGCGATTTCTGTGAACAACGGAATTTCGACTATTACGACTTTAAAAAAAACATATGAAACGACAGAACCACTCAATTATTATGAGAAGAAATTACCTAAGCAATTGTTTATAAAAATTCATAGAGCTACAATTATTAATAAGCAGTATATCGAAAGTGTCGAACACTGGTTTAATTATACGTATCAAGTGACAATGACAACGAATGTTAAATTTCAAGTTAGTCGTTCATTTATGAAATCATTCAAACAAGAAATTGGTCTTGTTTAATATCTATTCTAAGTTAGCTTTTAACCTAACGCTTCATATGATCAAGTGTTAGATTAAAAGCTTTTTTAATGACCTCATAGCTTATTTGTTGTTCTATAAACACTTTCTGATTTTCAACTGGGAAATACTGCAACTCACCTATTAATTTTCGTAACTCACTTCTAAATTCAACTCAAGAAAGCGTTTTTATTTTATACTACCATCAAGAGAAAAGAAAAAGAGGGAGAGTATCAATATGGCGAAAAACAATTCAACTACCGCTAATACTCAGAGAGATAAGAAAGCAGGTAAAACTTACAATTTCTTTATCCAAGTATTAACTATTGTTGCTGTATTATTTGTTTCAAAAATTATTGAATCATTTATTCCGTTTCCAATGCCTGCATCGGTAATCGGACTCGTATTATTATTTATTTTATTAAGTGTAGGAGTCGTAAAATTACGTCAAGTAGAGGGTGTGGGGACCGCTCTAACAAATAATATCGGCTTCTTATTCGTACCAGCCGGTGTATCAGTTATTAATTCGTTACCACTTTTAAGTCAACATCCAATTTTAATTATTCTATTAATTATTATTTCAACATTATTATTATTAGTCAGTGTGGGCTATGTATCACAATTATTTGTAACAAAAACATTATTCCCTACTGAAGAACAAAATGAAAAAACACAACTTAAGGAGGAAAACTAATGGCTGATCACTTAGGTATTACAACACCTTATTTTGGTATTTTAGTCTCATTAATTCCATATATTATTGCACAATATTTCTATAAAAAAACAAATGGCTTTTTCCTACTGGCACCTTTATTTGTAGCGATGGTGGCAGGAATTGTCTTTTTAAAAGTAACAGGTATTAGTTATGATAACTATAAAATTGGTGGAGATATTATCAACTTCTTCTTAGAAGCTGCAACAATTAGTTTCGCGATTCCACTTTATAAAAAACGTCAAGTACTTAGAAAGTATTGGTTACAAATTTTTGGTGGTATTGCTGTGGGTACACTAGTAGCTTTAATCTTAATCTATTTAGTTGCAACATTATTCCACTTAGGTGATCAAATTAGTGCGTCTATGTTACCTCAAGCTGCAACAACTGCGATTGCCTTACCAGTATCTGACGGTATCGGTGGTGTAAAAGAATTAACATCATTAGCAGTTATCCTTAACGCTGTCGTTATTTCAGCATTAGGTGGAAAAATTGTAAAAATGTTTAAAATTTCAAATCCAATTGCACGTGGTTTAGCTCTTGGTACAAGTGGACACACACTTGGTGTTGCCGCTGCTAAAGAACTAGGAGAAACAGAAGAATCAATGGGAAGTATTGCAGTAGTAATTGTAGGTGTGATTATTGTTGTAATCGTACCACCACTTGCTTCACTATTATTCTAATAAAAAAAGCGTTGCTGACGAACTAAGTAACAACTTAGTCATCGTCTAAGCAACGCTTTTAATTTATCTTAAACTTTGTACTTGTTTACTAGAACGATGTGTGGGATCTAATTTTTTCTCTAATAAACGTAGACCAATATCAATTAAAATCGCAATTAATGCAATTGGAATCGCACCTGCAAGAATAAAGACTGTACCATCAGTAGAATTCGTTCCACGAATAATAATGTCTCCTAGCGTCGGTGCACCAATAAATGAACCAATAGCAACAATTCCTATTGCTACAACAAGTGCAATACGAATACCACCGATGATTACAGATAGCGATAGTGGAAGCTCAATCATACGCATAACTTGGTTATTGGTCATTCCCATACCTTTACCTGCGTCTTTAATATTGTAGTCAACTTCTGTAATACCTGTGTAGGTGTTTTTTATGATCGGTAGCAAGGCATATAAAAATACTGCAAATACAACTGTTGATGGACCGAGCCCTAACGCCAACATCAGTATAGCAAGCATTGCAATGGCTGGCACGGTTTGAATAACATTAGCAATAGTAATCACTGGCCATGCTATTTTTGAATAACGTGCAATTAAAATACCAATTGGAATGCCAATAATACATGCAAACAATACTCCATATATAGACATTAATAAATGTTTAAAAAAGAGTTCCATCAGATAGCCAAAATTCAAAGTGTAATATTCATAAAGCGAACTTAACAAATTCCCTTTCACTGTTATTGACCACCTTTCTTATCTTCAAAATAGTTATGTTTTTTAATAAATTCTTCTGCAATGACGGCTGGTTCTTTTCCTTTTCCATCTGCTTCATAATTCAGTTTTTGCATTTCTTTTGTACTTATTGTATTTTCTAATTTTGTTAAAGCTTTATCAATCTCTGGATGGTCTTTAATTAATTCTTCTGTGGCTAATGGACTGCCATCATATGGAGGGAAAAAGTTACGGTCATCTTTTAAGATTTTCAAATTATATGCCGCAATACGTCCGTCTGTGGAGTAACCAACGGCAATATCTAATTTTTTGTTTTTAAGTGCATCATACACTAAACCAATTTGCATTGGACGTGCACTTTTGAACTTAAAGCCATACTCTTTTTGGAAAGCTGGGTATCCATCTCCGGCACGATTCATCCATTGAGTATCCATACCCAAGCGTAACTGATCTTTATATTTTTCTAAGTCTGATACTTTTTCTAAGTGATATTTATCAGCAGTTTCTTTTGTTACCATAAACGCATACGTGTTTTCAAAGCCAAGTGAATGATAATATTTTTGATCATATTTCTTTTTAAATAATCGCTGTGACTCATCCATGGCTTTATTCGCATCTCTAGTTGGGGGTGCATCGAGTACACTGGTTAACTCTGTTCCTGTAAAACGCACCGCTGACATATTAGCATCTCCACGCATAAGTGCATTATGTTGAACAATACTTGAACCTAAATTTCCAATAATGATTGGTTTGATATCTCCATTTGTATAATGTTCAATCATTAATTTCTCAATATTTGCTACTATTTTGGTTTCACTACTTTCAGTCGCTGTAATTTTCACACTGTCTTTCGAATTACTGTCACCTAAACCGGGTAAGCCGCATCCAGATAATACGATGAGAGACAATGCAAGAACGATAAATATATATTTAATATTTTTCATAGCTGTTCATTCCTCCCTTTTAAACTATCTAGATACTTTAAGACCTTTAGGTACAGCCCATTTTTCAACTAAAGATAATAAGAAATCCACAATTAGTGCTAAACAAGTCACTAAAATTGTAGCACTAATAATCATTGGTGGTTCATAGAGAGTTAAGCCATTAAATACTAAATCACCTAGACCACCTGCACCAATATAACTCGCAAGTGTAGCCCAGCTAATGACATATACACTTGCAAGACGTATACCACTAATAATTAATGGCAAGGCAAGGGGTAATTCCACATCTTTCATTAATTGAAGTTTTGTCATCCCCATACTTGTTCCAGCTTCAATAATGTTTTTATCAATATTTTGAACTCCTAATACTGTATTATTTAAGATAGGTAATAATACATAGATAAATAAAGCTACAATTGCTGGTGTCTTACCTACACCAAAAATTGGAATCATAAGCGCTAAAATGGCAAGTGTTGGTACCGTTTGAAGTACACCTGCAATAGTCAATACAACATTCGCCGTACGTTTTGTTTTTGATAATAAAATACCAAGTGGTACAGCTACGACAATAGCAATAAGTAACGAAATAATAGAAATATAGAAATGTTCTATCGTTTTCGATACGAGTTCTTCTCCGTATTGTGCAAAAAAGTCTCTCATTAACGATCCACTCCCGTATCATCCGTATTATGGGTATGTTCTCTATCTGTTCCGTTCATAATATCTTCATGATAACGTTGTGTACCTTGCGATGTTAAACGTTGTTGTGTTTCATTTTGACGTTCATTCTCTCGCTCAACTTCATTTGAATAGGTTTTAGAAGAGTGA
>ERZ1023200.87-NODE-87-length-12952-cov-4.406684_pt1 | contig 12952 bp, 11 predicted proteins | sample MGYA00380443_ERZ1023200 | MGnify/ENA primary metagenome ERZ1023200 (study PRJEB33173, sample SAMEA4830292) | metagenome | study: EMG produced TPA metagenomics assembly of the PRJEB25223 data set... | reverse complement strand
AAGATGTGCAACTTGGTGAAGTAAATAATGTTACCATACATCTCACTCTCCTATTGAATAAATATTATTCATTATATTAATAATTATGCTAATTTGTCTTAAGCTTATATTATAAGTATAATATGCTAACATTAAAATTAAATGAGAAAATCCTAATTTTTCTGAGAAATTTCAAATTTTCTAAAAATTTCTCTACAAAATCTAATTTCTTATGTGTATCTCTATTATAACATAACTTACAATTTAAAAAAATACTGTTATAATCTAGTTAAAATGAATTATTTTTAAAGAAAGTAGGCATCTATATGGAGACATTATTTTCAGGAATACAGCCAAGTGGGATACCTACATTAGGTAACTATATTGGTGCATTAAAACAATTTTCAGACGTACAGAACGATTACAACTGTTACTTTTGTATTGTAGACCAACATGCGATTACTGTCCCACAAGATAAAATCAAATTGCGTAAACAAATTCGTCAGTTAGCAGCAATTTATTTAGCTTCAGGTATTGATCCAGATAAATCAACATTATTTATTCAATCAGAAGTTCCAGCACATGTTCAAGCCGGTTGGATGTTAACGACCATTTCAAGTGTTGGCGAGCTTGAACGTATGACGCAATATAAAGATAAAGCGCAAAAACGTACAGATGGTATTCCAGCTGGTTTATTAACTTATCCACCTTTAATGGCAGCTGATATTGTTATTTATAATACAAATATTGTGCCCGTAGGTGAAGACCAAAAACAACATATGGAACTTACTAGAAATTTAGTAGAACGTTTTAATAGTCGTTATAACGATATATTAGTTAAACCAGAAATTCGTATGCCAAAAGTTGGGGGACGTGTAATGAGTTTACAGGATCCAACAAAGAAAATGAGTAAAAGTGATGATAATCAAAAAAACTTTATCTCATTACTTGACGAACCAAATGTTGCAGCGAAAAAAATTAAAAGCGCTGTAACTGATTCAGATGGTATTATCAAGTTTGATAAAGACAATAAACCAGGAATTTCTAACCTACTTACAATTTATTCAAGTTTAACTAATAAATCTATTAAAGAGCTTGAAACACAATACGAGAATGAAGGATACGGAACATTCAAAACAGACTTATCAGAAGTAGTTAAAGACTTTTTAGTACATTTCCAAGAAAAATATAACGAATTTTATAATTCAGATAGATTGGATGACATCTTAGATCAAGGGCGTGACAAAGCTCAAAAAGCTTCTTTTAAAACACTGAAAAAAATGGAACGTGCAATGGGCTTAGGACGTAAGAGATAAATTAAAAGCGATTGATCAATATTGATCAGTCGCTTTTTTATCATTATCTTCTATCTTTTGGATTAAACGCATCTTTTAAACCTTCACCAACAAAATTAATACTTAATATAGTAAACATAATCATTAATGCAGGAGGCATCCAAATCCATGGTTTAGAACTAATTACATCACCTTCTTGAGCATCGCTTAACATATTTCCCCATGAAGGAATAGACTTACTAATACCAAATCCTAAAAAACTTAGTCCTGATTCAACTACAATCATACCAGCAAAGGTTAATGTCGTTTGAACAATAACAACACTAATAATATTAGGTAATAAGTGTTTTAAGATAATTTTATGTGTAGGAGTTCCTATGGATTTAGCTGCTAAGAAATACTCATTTTCTTTTTCTTGCATCACTTTACCTCTTATAAGTCTCGCTATCCCACCCCAACTTAAAATGATAATAACCACTATTAAAATCAATGCAGAACCGTATGGATTTTTAATTTTATCTCCTAATGCTGCATTTAGAACAATTGCAAAAATTAAAAATGGAAATAACATCACAAATTCTGTAATTCTCATTAATATTGTGTCAGTTATACCTCCAAAATAACCTGATATTACTCCAATTGTAATTCCAATGATCAACATACCAATAGTCGAAGTTAGTCCAATCGTTAACGAAACTCTCCCTGCATATAATAATCTGCTAAAATTGTCTCTTCCTCCAGAATCAGTGCCTAAAATATTATGTGAAGACATATCACCTTTAATATTTAAAAGATCTTGTTGATTAATTGGTAGAGGAGCTAATAACGGTGCAATAATAGAAATAATAGCTAAGAAAAATAAAAATATTAAGGATACCATTGCAATTTTATTTTTTAAAAACTTTTTTAAAGCTAATTGTGTTGGAGAATAAATTTTTTTAGTAGAATTTTTTTTACTGCTTCGTTCTTTTTTCATAATACTCTTGCCTCTTTTATTTAATTACTGTGAATTCTTGGATCTATAAAATTATATGTAACATCAGAGATAAGATTGCCAAATAGACCTAAGAATGAAAAGAAAAGTGTTAAAGCCATCATTAATGGATAATCTTGGCCTGTTACTGATTCTAAAAATAATTTTCCTATACCATTAAATGAAAAAATAGTTTCAGTTATTACTGCGCCACCTAAAATACTTACAATATCTGCCCCTAAAAATGTAATTATAGGAATAAGTGAATTTCGTAAAATATGCTTATTATAAATTTTATTAGTTGATAAACCCTTAGCTTTCGCTGTTAGAACATAATCTTTATTTGAATTATCAATAATATCATTTCTAAGGTATTGAATATAACCAGCAGTAGATAACAAACCTAATGTTAAAGCAGGTAATAACGTATGATATATTTTACTTATATAGTAACTAAACGTTCCTTCTTCTAAATTAATATCAACAGAACCTTGAAAAGGAAATATTGGAATTTGAAATGCGAATAAATATATTGCAAAAACCTGCTATAAATGAAGGAATAGCTAGCATAATATAGTTGAATATTTGAATTGTATAATCACTTAGTGTATAGGCATATCTACCAGATATAATCCCTAATATAAAAGATAATATGTATGTAATGATTAACGAAACTGTCCCTAATAATATTGTATTAGGTATACGTTCACTTATTAATTCAAGTACTGGTCGTTTATATTTAATTGATTCTCCTAGATTACCATGAGTCACATTATTTACCCATCTAATATATTGTATAGGAATTGAGTCATTAAGACCTAATTTTTCTTTTTGAGCTTCAATTGCCTCTTGTTTAATATGAGGATTATATTGTCCTGTAAATGGATCACCAGGTTGAATGATTGCTAAACTAAATACCACTATAGATATCAAAAACAGTAAAGGAATCATTAATAAAAATCTTTTTATTATAAGTCTTAGCACTTCACTCTCCTCCTTCGCTATAGAAACAAGCAACATAATGATTAGGCTTAATTTCTTTTAATTTAGGTCTTTTTTCTGAACATATTTTTTTTGCTATTGGACACCTAGTGTGAAACGGACATCCTTGTGGTGGATTACTTGGAGAAGGTAATTCTCCATTTAAAATAACTCTATTTGATTTTTGTTTATTAAATTGTGGTATTGAAGATATAAGTGCTTTAGTATATGGATGATAAGCATGAGTATATAGTTCATGGCTATCCGCTATTTCAACCAAATGACCTAGATACATTACGCCTATGACATCACTAATATGTTTCACAACGCTTAAGTCATGTGCTATAAAGAGATAACTGAGACTAAATTCTTTCTGTAAATCTTTCAATAGATTCAAAACTTGTGATTGTACTGATACATCTAATGCACTTACAGGTTCATCTGCAACAATTAACTTAGGTCGTATTGCTAAAGCTCTAGCAATTCCAATTCTTTGACGCTGTCCTCCTGAAAATTGATGAGCATATTTATAATATGCTTCTTCGCTCATACCTACACATTTTAATAAGTATAGTACTTCATCTTTCAAATTCTTTTTATCTACAAGATGATAATTTAGTAAGGGCTCACCTACAATATCACCAACCATTTGCATAGGGTTTAAAGATGCATAAGGATCTTGAAAAATCATCTGAAAATCTTTGCGTGCATTTCTTAATTCTTTACCTTTAAGTTTAGTAATACTTCTACCGCATATTTTAATATCGCCAGATGTTATATTTTCTAAGCGTACAACAGACTTACCAAGAGTAGATTTCCCACAACCTGATTCACCTACTAAACCAAATGTTTGTCCTTTTTTTATTTTTAATGTGATATTATCTACCGCTTTTACATATTGATTCTTTTTAAAAAGACCATTTTTAATAGAATAGTAAGTTTTTAAATTCTGTATTTCTAAGATGTAATCCATATTTCTTTTCCTTTCTAATCATTAAATAGATGACAACGTACCTTACTATTATTTATATTTAGAAGCTTAGGTTCGCATTGACTACAGATATTCATTTTTTTAGGGCATCTATTAACAAAACGACATTGCTTATTATTAAATTCTGTTATATTTGGAACTAGTCCCTCTATAACTTCAAGATATTCAGTATCTTCATCTAATTTTGGAATTGTATTTAATAATTTTTTTGTATATGGATGTTTAGAATTTACTATTACGTCTTTCAAATTTCCATATTCAACAATTTGGCCAGCATACATGACCATGACTGAATCACAAAATTCAGATACAACACTTAAATCATGAGTTACTAAAATAATAGACATTTTATTTTTTCGTTGTAATTTCTTCAGTAAATCTAGAATTTGTGCTTGAACCGTAACATCTAAGGCAGTTGTAGGTTCATCTGCAATTAATAATTTAGGATTACATGAAATTGCAATAGCAATCATCACTCTTTGACGCATTCCACCTGATAGTTGATGGGGATAACTATTTAATACTTCTTCTACTCTTGCTATACCAACGTCTTCTAATAACTGTTTTGCTAATTGATATGCTTCTTTTTTATTCTTTTTTAAATGTAAAATTATAGGTTCAATAATTTGTTCCTTAATTTTAAAAACTGGGTTTAATGCAGTCATTGGTTCCTGAAAGATCATACCTATTTCTTTGCCACGAATATTTTGATATTCTTTTTCTGTTATTTTCGTTAAATCTTTACTATCAAATATGACTTTTCCATTTGTTATTTTTGAAATTCTATCAGGCAATAATCTAATAACCGATTTATTAAGTATAGATTTTCCACAACCCGATTTCCCCACAACACCTAATATTTCATTTTTTTCTAAGTTTAAAGATATCTGATCAATTGTCGGATACCATTTATTTTCAATTTTAATCGAAGTTTCTAAATCTTTAATTTCTAATAAATATTTATCCATCGCTTACTCCAATCAATAAACCCCGACTAAAGTCGAGGTTTATCCTAATCATTCTTTGGTTAATTTATATAAATCCATATCTGATCCTATTTTAATGTCCACATTTTTCACTTTGTCATTAACGACAGTTAGAGTGTCTAATTGAACAATAGGTAATGCTGGTAGTGTATCATTAGTATGTTTTTGCCATTCTAGATATATTTTTTTACGTTTTTTATCATTATTTCCTACTTTTGAGAAATCCAATGCATCATCTAATAATTTATCAGAAGTTTTATCTGTAGTACGCATTTCATTTTGTGGTCTATCAGAATGATATAAATCAGAAGGATCTGGATCAGAACCACCTGTCCATGTTCTAAAGTAAACTTCCATATCTTTAGAAGCTTGAGCTAAGTCATCATTATATTTACCAAATTCCACCATTTTCACATTCGTTTTCAAACCGACTTTTTCCCAGAAATCTTTAATTGCTGCAGTTCTAGGTTCAAATGTTGGATTTGATCCAGAATAGTGTTTTAAATTAATTTCAAATGGTTTACCATTAGGGTCTTCTCTGAACCCATCACCATTTCTATCTTTATATCCTAATTTATCTAATATTTTTTTAGCTTTTTCTGGATCATAGTTATAGTCATTTAAATCTTTTTGATTAGCTGCAATCCAATGAATTGATGGTACAAAGCTATTTAGTTCTTTACCATATCCTTGATAAAACGCTTTTATCCATTTTTTTCTATCAATTGCATATAACATTGCTTGTCTAAGCTCTTTTTCTTTATATTTTGGACGTTCTGCTCCAGTTTTATTTTTATCTTTATCATAATCATGAGATACAAATCCTATTACTGCATAATCTGTGCCTGGAGTTGACAATACTTTAAGTTTTCCATCTCCTGATTTTTTAGCTTCTTGAGCAATACTACCAGTAGTACTATCAGTCATATCGATTTCACCATTTTTCATAGCTTTAACGATTTGTGTTTGATCAATTACTTTTAAATTTATTTTGTCTAACCCTGGTTTTCCTTGCCAGTAGTCATTAAATTTTTCCAATTGTACCGCTTCACCTTGAACTACCTTTTTAACTTTGTATGGTCCAATACCTATTGGATGTTTTCTAACCTTATCTGACTTAGCTAGGTCTTTTACAGGAACATCACTTAAATATTTCTTACTTAATAAAGGTCCAGCAAAGAAACTTTCTAGATAATTAACTTTTTTATCTTTGAAAGTCACTTCCATAGTGTATTTATCTACTTTTTTAATACCACTAATTGAATCTGCTTGGCCTTCATGTTTTTCTTTAGATCCCTCGATATTTTCAACTACTGGATAATAATTTCCATTATAGTCTTTATCTGCTAACACATTTAAAGAATAAATCCAATCGTCAATCGTTAATTCATTACCATCATGCCATTTAATTCCTTTTTTAATTGAAAATTTAATTTTTTTGCCTGGATCAATGTCTTTCCAAGATGCAATATATGGCTTAGGTTTTAAATTTTTATCAAGTTTAATAAGTACCTCATTAAAATAATTTTCTACTGATGAGTCCGAAGCGTCAGAACTTAATAAAGATGATAAAGTTCCTGAAGGTGCAGCATTTAGAGCTACATTTAATACTCCACCCTTATGATTAGATGTTTCAGTTTTAGATGTAGTAGCGTCTTTAGAATTTCCTCCGTCTTTTCCACATCCACTCAATACTAATATTGCTACTAATAAAAGAATTAAATACTTTCCAATTACTTTCATTAATATCAAGCCTCCTGTATATTCTATGATGTTTTTCTTATTTTACTTCTAAAATAAAATTTAACAAATATATTTTAAGAATTTTCTGATAATTATTTTATTTAAATTTTTAAATAAAAATAACCCCAAGTATTATAACTTGAGATTACTTTTTTGAATATTTAATTAGTTATCTTTCTTTTTTCCTGTTTCACGATCAATTGATTTATCGATATATACATGTTTCAGTGTAGTATCTGGACCAATTTTATGATACTGTAATCCTTTGACCTGTGGATTAGTTAAGTGTGCTTCACCTTTTTGATAAACAGGAGCTACTGGTGCATCATGAAGTAAGATACTTTCCGCACGTTGTAGCGCTTCATTTCTTTTTTCTGTTTCACGTAACAATGAACTATTTGATTCTTTTAAAAGCCTGTTATATTCTTTGTTATCCCAATCAGTATTATTTTGAGCATTATCCTTAGTCATTGTTTCTAAAAATGCTGTTGGATCAGGATAATCTGGACTCCAACCTGAATAAGTCGCTTCGTAATTATTAGCTAATTCTAAAGTGGTTTTTTGTTTAAATGGCATTTGTTTAATTTTTAATGTAACGCCTGGTAAGTTTGATTCAATTTGAGATTTAATATACTCTGCAGCTATTTTAGCAGCTGGTGTATCTTGCGTATTCATTGTAAATGCAAACTCTTTTTTACCTAATTCTTTTTTTGCCTTTTCCCAATTTTGTTTTGCTACCTTAGGATTATATTTTAAAGGAGACTCAACTGTACTTGCGAAGTCTTTACCGTCAGGCGTCTTCGCTGTACCTATTCCCGTGAAATTATTTGAAGCAAGAGACCCATCATTTAAAACAGTTTTTACATACCCTTTTTTATTGATAGCTTGTGCAATAGCTAATCTCAAATTTTTATTTTTAAATTCAGGCACTGTTTTTTCATTCATTTTAATATAAAAAGTAGCAGCAGTTAAACGATAGTTTAATTCTTGACTGCCTTTATATTTATCTACTTGTTCAGAAGTGATGATTGTATCATCGATTGAATTAGTATCATATAAAGAAGCGCCAGCTTGTTGATCTTTTAAAACTTTATAATTTACTTTATCTAATTTGACATTTTTCTTATCCCAATATTGATTATTTTTAACCAATTGTATTTTATCTTCTACCTGCCAATTGATAACTTTGAATGGCCCATTATAAACTGCTCTTTCAGCATTCGTTCCATATTTTTTATCATATTTTTTGGCAATTTTAGCATCTTGTGGATAAAACGTACTTAAAGCAAGTAATTCATTTATGTACGGTACTGGTCTTTCTAAATCAATTTGAAGTTTATATTTATTTAACGCTTTGATTCCTAAAGAATTTACTGGTTTTTTTCCAGTATTAACTAAATCTGCATTTTTTATATCACTCATTATATATGCAAATTCAGAGGCGGTTTTTGGATCTACAACTTTTCTCCATGCATAAACAAAGTCATGCGCTGTTACAGGATCTCCGTTTGACCATTTTGCATCTTTTCTTAAATTGATAGTCAGCGTTTTACCACCATTACTTTTTTGTGGTGTTTCTTTTGCTACACCTAAAGTTACTTTGTCATTTTTATCTATTGAATATAATCCTTCGAAAGTTTGACCAGCAACATCGCTAGAAACAGCATCTGTAATAAGAGCTGTATCTAAAGTAGTTATATCTTGAGTAATTATTTTTCTGAATACCTGTCCTTCATCAGAATATAAACTTTTTTTGTTACTACACGCTGATAGTATTAAAGTGAAAATAACTAATAGCGTTAAATATTTATATTTTTTCTTCACATTCTTGTCCTCCCTTCCTCAGACTTAATTATGTTGAAGATGAGTTTGATCTTGTTCTTTTAAACGTACTGCTTCTTCATCTGTTACAAAAACGTAATGATTAGGTCTAATTTCTTGCAGTCTACGTTCTGCATTTTTAGATTCATCTTCTTCATACACAATTCGTTTTCTTGTTCTTTCACTATCAGGATCAGGTTGAGGGATAGCAGATAATAGTGATTTAGTATAATCATGTAAAGGATGATAATAAATTTCGTCAGACGATCCTAATTCTACAATTTTTCCAAAATGCATTACTGCTATACGATCAGAAATATATTTGACCATTGATAAATCATGGGCAATAAATAAGAAAGTAATACCTCGTTCTTTTTGTAATTTCAGCATTAAATTCACTACTTGAGCTTGAATAGAAACATCTAATGCAGAAATTGGCTCATCTGCAATAATAAACTCAGGTTCTACAGCTAAAGCACGAGCAATTCCTATACGTTGACGTTGTCCACCAGAGAACTCGTGTGGATAACGGTTCGCATGTTCTTTACTTAAACCTACTGTTTCTAGCAAATCATATACTCGACGTTTACGATCTTTTTTATCACTTGCTAACTTATGAATATCAATACCTTCTGCTACAATATCCATGACTTTTAGACGTGGATTTAAAGAAGCATATGGATCTTGAAAAATCATTTGAATTTTCTTATTAAATTTTAATAAATCTTTTCTTTTAGCAATCTTCTGAATATCTTGTCCTTCATAAAGAATTTCACCATCAGTAATATCATTTAATTTAATAATGGCTTTTCCAGTTGTAGACTTTCCACATCCAGATTCTCCTACTAATCCCAATGTTTCCCCTTTATAAATATTAAATGAAATATCTTCGATTGCTCTAACTTCATTACGTTTACCTTCATTAAAATACTGCTTTAAGTTTTTAATTTCTAATAATATTTCTTTATTCTTCTCCATCGAACGACACCCTTTCTACTCGACGTGGCTTGTCGTAATTATTAGGCATTTGACGTTGTCTCTTTTGTACCATCTCTGGCGGTTCAACTTTTGGAGCGCGTTCGTCTAATAACCATGATTTTACATAATGAGTAGGTGATATTTTAAACCATGGTGGAACTTCTTTAAAGTCAATGTCTAGTGCATATTGACTACGTCTTGCAAATGCATCACCCTTTGGTGGATGTAATAAATCAGGCGGAGTACCTGGAATTGCAATTAATTCTGTCTCGTTACTTGTTGTTAAATCAGGCATTGAAGATAATAATCCCCATGTATATGGATGTTTTGGATCATAAAAGATTTCATCGACATTTCCAGTCTCAATCATTTGCCCTCCATACATAACAGCCACTCTATCAGCCACATTTGCTACTACCCCTAAGTCATGTGTAATAAAAATAATAGATGTTTCAATTTTTTGTTGTAATTCTTTCATTAAATCTAAAATCTGTGCTTGCATTGTTACATCAAGTGCTGTCGTTGGTTCATCTGCAATTAAAATTTTAGGTTCGCATGCCAAGGCAGTTGCAATAACAATTCTTTGACGTTGACCCCCAGAGAATTGATGAGGATATGCTTTAAATCTTTTTTCTGCATTAGGTAGTCCTACTAAATTTAAAATCTCAAGTGCACGTTTTTTAGCTTCAGATTTACTATAATGACGATGTTTTATTAAAGGTTCCATAACTTGCTTACCAATTTGCATCGTAGGATTTAATGACGTCATAGGATCTTGAAATATCATAGAAATATCTTTACCACGAAGTTTGTTTAATTCTTTTTCAGATTTAATTGCTAAATCTTCCCCTAAAAAATTAATTGTCCCTTTTTTAATTCTCCCTGTATCACCCTGAAACAATTTTGTAATTGCTTTTGTTGTTACAGATTTGCCAGAACCTGATTCTCCGACAATCGCTAATGTTTCCCCTTTATTTAAAAAGAAATCTACTCCTCTAACCGCTTGCACTTCCCCAGCAGTAATATCAAAGGAAACATGCAAGTTGTTGACTTCTAACACTCTTTCTGACATAGATTTTGCCTCCTTTGTTATTTACGCATTTTTGGATCAAATGCATCGCGTAATCCGTCACTAAATAAGTAAAAGAATAAAATTAATAAACTTAATACTGTAGCTGGAATAAATAATTCGTGTGGGTGTATTAACAACATTGCTCGTCCATCATTTACGAGTGAACCAAGTGATGTTTTCGGTGCAGGCACCCCTATACCAATAAAGCTTAAAAATGCTTCGAAGAAAATTGCACTTGGTACAGTAAACATAGATGTTACTACAATGGCACCTAGTGTATTCGGTAAAATATGTTTAAAAATTAATTTAAATTTTGAAGCCCCTAATGTTCTTGAAGCCATTACAAATTCTTGACTTTTTAGTTTTAAAAATTCACCACGCACTACTCTACTCATACCTAACCATCCGGTGATAGACATAGCTAAAATAATCGTCCAAATAGATGGTTCAAATATCAATACAAATAAAATAACAATAATAAGGTTAGGAATAGATGCTATAATTTCTAAAATACGTTGCATCACATTATCAACACGTCCCCCAAAAAATCCTGAAATAGCACCATAAACGACTCCTATAAAGATATCTAGTGCAGCAGCTACAATGCCAATAAATAATGAAATTTGAGCACCTTTCCATGTTCTAGTCCAAAGATCACGACCTAATTGGTCTGTACCAAACCAAAAATTTTCTTTCACGCCCGCTTCTTTATAAGCGCTCTTACCATCTGCCCCTGTTCCATCAAAAGGTAAAAAGTGTACTTGATCTAGTACTGGAATTTTAGCAGGTAAATTTCGTCTAGTAACATCTTGTTCAGCATAGTCATGTTTACTAAATGCTGGTCCTAAAAATGCAAGAATGACAATTAAAATGAGTCCAATCAAACCGACAATAGCTAGTTTATTTCTTTTCAACTGTGTCCAAGCATCTTGCCAGAAGTTTTTACTTTCACGTTGTATTTCTGGTTCTTTATTTAAATCGAGTTCTCTAATAACAAAATCCGTCCCAACCGCTCCCTCAGAGGTATGTGACATCGCTGCATTTGAATGGTCATCAAATGGTTTATTAAAATTTTCAGGCATTATTTTTTACCTCCTTGTACACGGATTCTTGGATCAATTACACCATAAAGAATATCTACGATAAAAATTGAAACGATAAATAATGTACTAAATAAAATTGTAGTAGCCATAATAACTGAGAAATCATTTGTTGTAATCGATCTAACGAATTGGTCCCCTAAACCAGGTACACCAAAGATATTTTCAATAGTTAAAGTCCCTGTTAAAATACCGGCTAACATTGGAACAATAATTGTAATAATAGGAATTAATGCATTTCTTAATGCATGTCCAAAAAGGACTCTTATCGGAGAGTTACCTTTAGCTCTTGCTAATAATATGTAATCAGAACTTAGTACCTCTATCATTTCAGCTCGAATATAACGAGCTACTGTGGCCATTACACTTGCTGATAATGCTAAGGAAGGCAATACTGCTGTTGAAAATCCTTCCCATCCTGCCACTGGAAACCATCTTAAACGTACTGCAAAAACGTATTGTAATAGTACTGCTAAGACGAATGAAGGTACTGATACTGCTATAACTGAAATAACAGTAGTTGTATAGTCTACCCAAGTGTTTTGTTTCGTAGCAGCAGCTACACCTAAAATTAAACCTAAAATCACTCCAATAATCATTGCAGTAATACCCATTTCCATAGAAGGAATCAATCTCGGTTTAATTAATGACCAAACTGGTTGATTATGATATTGGAACGAATAGCCAAAATCTCCAGTTACTACATTTTTTAAATAATGAAGATATTGCACTGCTACTGGATCATTTAATCCATATTTTTCATTTAAAATTTCTTTTTGTTCAGCACTTAATTTAGCATCATTAAATGGTGATCCAGGCATCATTTTCATTAAGAAAAATGTAATTGTGATGATAATAAATAACGATAAAACCATATATCCCAAACGTTTTAATATATATCGCGTCATCATATAGTCCCCCTTTACTAAATATTCAAAATTAACATTCCCTTCAAAATTTTCAGAAATATTTATACATATTATATATACTATTTTCATAAAATTGCAATATAATTTTACATGTTCTTTATATG
>ERZ1023200.83-NODE-83-length-13078-cov-4.234739_pt1 | contig 13078 bp, 10 predicted proteins | sample MGYA00380443_ERZ1023200 | MGnify/ENA primary metagenome ERZ1023200 (study PRJEB33173, sample SAMEA4830292) | metagenome | study: EMG produced TPA metagenomics assembly of the PRJEB25223 data set... | reverse complement strand
TAATTTTTCAATGATAGCCTTATCAGTTAAGGAATTCATTTTCATCATAATTTTACCGTTACCATGTTGACGATGACTTGCAATTTCTTTATCAATACGATCAATAAAGACGTCACGAATATCAAATGGTGCGACAATTAATTTATTATATTCAGGTTTAACTGAGTAACCACTTAAATAGTTAAAGAAATTAATGGCATCTTCAGCAATTAATTTATCTGTCGTAATGACACCCATATCTGTGTATAGTTTTGCAGTTTTATCGTTATAGTTACCTGTACCTAAGTGTACGAATGAAGTTAATTCGCCACCGATACGTTTAACGACAAGAGCAATTTTACTATGGGTTTTTAAATGGGTCATACCATAAATAACGTGACAACCTGCATCTTCTAACATACGTGCCCAATGAACGTTATTTTCTTCGTCGAAACGTGCTTTTAATTCTACAAGTACAGTCACTTGTTTACCATTTTCAGCCGCTTCTTTTAAGCTTTTAATAATGGGTGAATCTTTACTTACACGATAAAGCGTTTGTTTAATCGCAATCGTGTTAGGATCTTCAGCTGCTTCACGAATAAAGTCTACGATAGGCTCAAATGATTCGTATGGGTGATGGAAAAAGACATCACGTTTTAATGCAAGATCATACACATTATTGTTACCTAATGAACGTGGAATTTGTGGTGTATATTTATCATATGTTAAATATTTCAATTTATGGGATAGATGGTCAACTAAGCCAAAGATAAATGTTAAATCTAAAGGTCCATTAAGTAAGTAAACGTCTTGTTCATCCACTTCTAAAGTCTCTGTTAACCATCCTAAATCTTCGATAGAGGCTGTACGATTGTCGACTTCTAAACGTACAGCAGAACCACTTTTACGTTCTTTTAAGAAACGTTCGATTTCGATAAGTAAGTCTTCAGCGCCATCTTCATGAATCGTTAAATCAGCATTTCTAGTAATTCTAAATGTAAAGGTATTTAATACTTCATAGCCTGTAAATAAGTGATTAATGAAGTGTGTAATGACATCTTCTACCATGACTACATATTGTTTTGAACCTTCATTATAAGTTAAAAATCTAGGGATAAGAGATGGAATTTGAACAATCGCTGAGTTAATGGCATCATCTGTATCGATATCTACGAAGATATTTAGACTTTTATTATTTAGTTTTGGGAAAGGATGGTATGCATCTATACCAAGTGGTGTTAACGTTGGTAAAATAGTTAGTTTAAAATCTCTTTCTAACTTGCTTAAAATAGAGTCAGATAAGTTTTCTGGTTTACACATAACAATGTCATAATTGCGTAATTCTTCGATAAGTTCGTTATAGCGTTCATATTGTATATTGACATATTTTTTAGCTTTTTCTTGAATAGCATCTACTTGTTCTTGTGGTGTCATTTGTGTTTTGTTTTCAGGTTTATCGAATCCCATTTTTACTTGGTCTTTTAAACCAGCCACACGCACCATAAAGAATTCATCTAAGTTCGAACTAAAGATAGATACGAAATTTAATTTTTCTAATAGTGGATTGTTGTTATCATAAGCTTCTTGTAATACACGATAGTTGAAATCTAACCAACTGAGTTCGCGATTATTATAGTACTTCGGCAAGCTAATATCATAGTCTCCCAATTGAGTTTGCATATTCAAAATACACCTCGTCATTTCTTCGATTATCAATCTTTCTATTTGTAAAAATATATAGTCTATGACAGAACTATCTACCTATAATATAGCATACAAATTTTAAGATTTTGTAAAGACAATGGATACTGATCCTTTAAGAATCTTTTCGATATGCTTTTTCTGTCTTAATGCTTGATATTTCTCAGCAATCGGTTCGCCTTCAGTATAATGTACGGTCAGTTCATAATCGTCATTGCCTTTTTTCGTTTCTTTTAAAGTCACGTCTTCAACAAAGCTAGTTTGTGAAATATTTAAAGCATTCACAAATTTAATAATGCCACCTAATGCTTGAATTGTTTCAATTTCCTTATTACTGAACCAATCTGTTTCTTTACAATAAAATTTAAGTAAAGATTTATTTTTAAAACTTGCTAAAAGGGCGAGTTTAACGCGATCTTTATGTGTATAACCATTAATCATTGAGTTCGCGATAATATAATACGTATGTGGAGAACTTGAATCTGAATCAATAAATCTACCTAAATAATAAATATAGGTCGCTTCTTCAAAGAGACGTTGCTCTGTGTTATTAATCTTTAAATCACCTAAATCCATTAATTGTTTTAATAAAGATTGCGCTAATTTTAGACGACCTTGTGAGCTACGTTCTTCGATGTGATAGTCATGTGCTAAGAAATAAATCGATTCTTTACGCACATTATTTTTGTCAAATACATCTGGATAGCGTGAGCGAATTTGTTTAATAATATAGCCTTCACGTAAACCATTTCTTGAAAATGTGAATTGCTTCGCATCTATTTTTTTATAAAGTGTCTTAAATACTGACACCGCTGGAAGAATAATATCTGCACGATCGCGACTTAATCCATCTAGGTTATTTAACTCATCACGTGAACTTTTACGTATAATATCGTACACTTCATCAATATCTTTATCTGACATTGTATAATTGTGTACGCCACTTATAGGATAAGTGTGTTCAGATTGATGGATACGTGCTACGTTACGTGCAGAACCACCGACACCGACTAATGCAACGTCTTGATCTTTAAGCCAATCTAATGTACTAAATTGTTGAGATAAGAATTTCTCCATATCTTTGATCGCGCCTTTATCATTGTGGTCTTTGCCATCAAAGAATTTACGTTTTAACGTTACTACACCGAAAGGAAAACTATGTGATTCAAATAATTCTTTATCCTTAAATAAAGTAACTTCAGTTGAACCACCACCGATGTCTACAGATACACCATTTTCAATTTCCGTAGTATGAGTAATAGCATAGTAACCATAATATGCTTCGTCTTTTTCAGGAATAATTGAAATTTCAATATCAAGTTCATCTTTCACTTTTTTAACAATGTCATCCTTGTTCTCAGATTGACGAATCGCTGCTGTTGCGATAGGATGCAATTCTTTTACTTCAAATTTTTCAGATACAGATTTAAAACTGCGTAATGCTTCAATGAGCACTTTAATACCTTCTTGGCTCATTTTATTTTCTTTTGTCAAATATTGACTCAAGCGAGCAGGCGTTTTAATGTTGAGCAATTCATTTAATCCTGCCTCTTTGCTAAATCTAAAGATAACTAATCTAATCGTATTCGAGCCAATATCTATTAATCCTATACGTTCTTCCATCATGGCCTCCTAAGTCTTTCAATACTTCCTAATATAGTTTTATTTTACATGAATTTTATTAATAGAAAAAGATACGAATCATATTTACATTTCTTTGGATATAGAAAAGAATTCAATTGTAAAACGATTTCATTTTTAGTATCACGTTTAATCTAAACTGTTTAGTGGAAGAATAAGGTTGTATTAGAAAACAAGTTCACTAGGAGTGTGACAAGATGAGACGTTTAGAAAATAAAATTGCAGTCATCACAGGTGCAAGTACAGGTATTGGACAAGCATCGACAAAAGTGTTAGCTAAAGAAGGAGCACATGTCTTAGCACTTGATATTTCAGATGAATTAGAAAAAACTGTAGATGACATTAATCAAGAGGGCGGTAAAGCGACAGCTTATAAAGTTGATATCTCTCAAGATCAACAAGTGAAAGATTTTGCTGAGAAAGTTAAACAAGACTATGGTCACATTGACATTATCTTCAACAATGCAGGTGTAGATAATGGGGCAGGACGTATTCATGAATATCCAGTTGAAGTATTTGATAAAATTATGTCTGTCGATATGAGAGGTACATTCTTAGTAACGAAATTCTTATTACCATTAATGTTGGATAATGGAGGTTCAATCATTAATACAGCTTCATTCTCAGGACAAGCAGCAGACTTGTATCGTTCTGGTTATAATGCCGCTAAAGGTGGCGTCATTAATTTCACTAAATCGATTGCGATTGAATATGGCCGTGAAAATATTCGTGCGAACGCGATTGCACCAGGTACTATTGAAACACCGCTTGTAGATAATTTAGCTGGTACATCTGAAGACGAAGCGGGTAAAACATTCCGCGATAATCAGAAATGGGTCACTCCACTTGGTCGTTTGGGACAACATGTAGAAGTAGGGATTATGGTTGCTTTCCTAGCAACAGCTGGTAGTTAATTTATTACAGGTGAAACGATTCGTATTGATGGTGGTGTGATGGCATACACTTGGCCTGGTGAAATGTTAAGTGAAGATAAATGGAAACATTCTGTAGAATAAATCATAGTGGATATATTAGCGTTTAAGTGTGAGAGAAGGCTTCAGTATGAGGCTGTCTCTCGCTTTTTATGTATTTAGATAAATAATTCTATTTTATAAAAATGGTATAATATTGTCGTCGTCTTTCCTTTAGACGGTAGTACGTTTAAAGGAGGTGAAGTTATGACGTTAATATTTGGACTCGTTATTGCACCTATATTAAATAGGTGGCTCAATATATTGTTTGATTATTGGTTTGAACAATATAAGAATAAAAAAGACGGCAGATAATCCAATACACAAAGAACCCCTAGTCTAGGGCAATAGACTAGGGGTTCGCATCGTTATGACGTTAATACTCGTTAATGTGATATTAACATAAGTAGATGTAACATTTCAATATTCAAATTACCATTTGATTTGATTATACGTTTGGTCATTTAAAGAACGTACAATTTCAGTGATTAATCGTACTGAATTTTCATAATCATCTGTATGGAGAACAGATACATTTGAGTGCATATAGCGTAATGCCACACCAATAGCAATTGTTGGAATACCATCGTTAGCAACATGGATACTACCAGCATCTGTACCACCGCGTGGTGTAGTATCCCATTGAACCGTAATATAATGTTTTTTTGCCACTTCTTTAATATGTTGACGTAAGCCTTGATGTGCCACATTTGAAGCATCCATTAAAATAATTACCGGACCGTCACCAATGGCTGTATCACTACCATATTGTGCCATTCCAGGTGTATCATATGCGACCGCAACGTCGACTGCAATAGCTAAATCGGGGTTGATTTTATTTGCTGCGACTTTAGCGCCACGTAAACCAACTTCTTCTTGTACAGTGCCACCTGCATATAAATTAATACCGATCGATTCATCTTTAAGATTGTTAAGTACGTCAATAGCAAGTGCACAACCGTATCGATTATCAAATGCTTTGGCAGTTAAATATTTACCATTTGCAAGTTGTTCAAACTCACTATAAGGTGTAATCATATTTCCAATTTCAATACCGTATTGTTCAGCATCTGCTTTACTTCTAACACCAATATCAATAAACATGTCTTTGATATCGATAGACTTTTTGCGTGCTTCTGGTTCAAGTACATGTGGAGGTTTAGAACCAATAATACCTCGTATTTCTTTACCATCGTCAGTCGTGATGGTTACTTTTTGAGATAACATCACTTGGCTCCACCAACCGCCAATAGGTTGGAATTTAATAAATCCATTATTATCAATTTTAGTGACGATGAATCCAATTTCATCTAAATGACCAGCTAACATTAATGATTTAGATCCCGTTTTACTTTCCTTTTTACCGAAGATACCACCCAAACCATCTTCGATAATCTCATCACTAATAGGTGTTAAATAGTCTCGCATTTTTTCTTTAACTTGGTACTCATAACCAGCGATACCATTAACATCTGTTAATGTTTTGAGTAATTCGATAGATTCTTTCATACATTGAGTCCTCCTAAAAACGTTGTTAAGTGTATTGTAGCATGGATAAAATGAATTTTATGAACAATAGTTTATCATATCTATGCAAATTAAATGTATCCCATTCATAGTTGGTAAGTGATATAATTTGTTTAAAATTAAATATGGGGAAGTAGATGAGCATAATGAAAAAAGTCTTAACATTATTTGTGTTGTCAGTGTTAAGTGTTTGTATATTAGGGGCTTGTAGTCAATCACGTTCAAAAACATACGAAGGTGATATTGATGGTAAGCATGTTCTTACAACATTAACTTATAAAAAAAATAAAGTGATTAAACAATCAACTGTCAGTACTTTAAAATATGATGATCTGGGAATGTCTAAACAAGAAGGTGAAAAATCTTTTAAAGACTATCGTCCATTAAAAGGGGAAAAGGGTGTAACATATACGCTAAGTAGTAAGCATCAAAAAATAGTTGAAAACATAGATATTGATTATAACAAAGCAAACTTAAAAGATGTTAGTCGTTACTTTGCATTAGCACATTATTCTAAAAACTATAAAAAAGTGACAATGGATGGTACGGTCAAAGAACTTAAAAAAATTGGATTCCAGAAAAAAAGCAATATGAATGAAGAATAATATAAAAGTGAGACAACCATTGGCTTAGATGGATTGTCTCACTTTTTTGTTGACTATTGAATAAGTTTTAATTTATAACTTGCGATATCTTCAATATGTCCATTTTTTCTTTTAATTACAATATGATCTCCTGTAATTTCATTTGGACTTTTAACACCTACTGCAGCTGCAACATTAAATAATCCCTCATGTAAACTCGTCACATAGTTTGTGACACGATATTGCTTTTCTTCAACAATTAAAGCCTTTTCTTTTTTAGGATCCGTTGTTGCGACGCCAACTGGGCAAGTATTTAAATGACATTGTTGGCTCATAATGCAACCAATGCTGATCATCATACCTCTTGCAATATTACATAAATCAGCACCAAGTCCAAGTGCAATGGCTATTTTATCTGGTGTAATAAGTTTTCCAGATGCGAATATCTTCATATATTTGCGTGCATCATAACGTTCTAAAACACCAGTAACGATTGGAAGGGCAGTAAAAAGTGGGAGGCCAACACCATCTTGTAATTCTTGGAAAGTTGCCCCTGTTCCACCTTCACCACCATCAACAGTAATAAAGTTTGGATAAATATCTAGGTTAATCATTTCTTGAACAAGGGCCTCAATTTCATCAACTCTGCTTACCACAATTTTAAATCCCACAGGTTTCTGACCGAGTTTTTGCAACTTAGCTACAAATTCTAATAACTCTTTCGGATTATTAATGAAATCGAAGCGGTTAGGTGAATTGATTGTCTTATAGGGTTCGATATGACGAATTTTAGCAATTTCTTCTGTAACTTTATTGCCCTCCATATGACCACCACGTGTCTTAGCACCTTGTGCAAGCTTAATTTCAAATGCTTTAACTTCTTTATGGTTTGCCACATTTAAGAAAGCTTCTTCACTAAAACCACCGTCTTTATCTCTCACGCCGAATAAACCTGGTCCAATTTGATAAATAATATCGCAGCCACCTTTAAGATGATATTCAGATAATCCGCCTTCTCCTGTATTCATCCATGAGCCAGCACGTGCAAGTCCTTGAGATAATGCAGTAATCGCACGACCACCTAATGAGCCATAACTCATACCAGATTGACCTACTAAACGTTTGACTTTAAAGGGGTGTGCTAATTCTTCGCCTATAATAACTGCATGATCATCTGATAAATAATAAGGATCAATGTTTTTGTTCTCACGATGCTCTTCACGTTTAAACAATCGTTCATTATCGATTGAATAAATAAATGTTGAAATCATTGAATGGTTATCAATTTGAAGTTCTGACTTTTGTAATGGAAACATAGTGTTTCGAATATAAAAACCTTCTTCATAGTTTTTTTCTGTACCAAAACTAGTCATTCTTGAATGATATTTACCTGCTAAAACGATATCAGTATATTGATTTCTTGAAAATGGTTTTCCTTCGGTATCATTTGCAAATAAATATTGACGTAATTCTGGTCCTATTTTCTCTGAAAAGTAACGTATTCTGCCTAATACAGGAAAGTTACGTAACACACTATGTTGTTCTTGTCTTTTATCTTTGAATAAAAGATATAACCCAACCATTAATATAGACAGTAACACCATAATAATAAGAATATTAACTATAAATTGCATGACAGTAAGTAATGTTGTCATGCCCATCCCCCCTTCATCCCCTTTATATTGTAAATCTTACATCAAAAAATTGTATTTACAAATAAAAATAAATAGATTTAATATTTATCTTTAAATATCAAATAATGAAAAAGTTAGGATCTCTTATGACAATAATGTTTTTAAATGATAAAGTACTATATACGTAGATCGTTGAGGTGATATATGAAAAAAGAAAAAGATGTGATCACACAAGTGGTATCAAAAAATCGATGGGGTAATCCTGAAATAATAAAAAAAGATTTTCTACTCATTCCTTTGTTTATCTTTTTCCAAATTTTAACGCCTATTATTATTGTTTTTGGTGTATTAGGTGTGACGGCTATGGTTACCCAACAACCACCGCCATCTTATTTATATAATGTGATGCTAAGTTTAAGTTTTGTGATTGCTCAATTTATTGTGTTAGGATTATTTTTCACATTACATAAGTTTTATATTGCGAGTGTTGTACGACGACAATATCGTATTGCGATTCATCAGTATTTGAAATTGATTATAATCACCGTAATCGTTAGTGTGATGTTATATTATGGTTTTAATGCATTGGCACACATGTTACCGCATCCTTTTGGCTACGTAGACACACAAGCACAACGTCGTTTAGAAGGATTGTTTATTCATCCAAGTGCACTGATATTCACTTTTATTTCAGTAGTATTATTACGACCCTTAATTGATGAGTTACTATTTCGTCATCTATTGATTCATGAATTAGGCAAAAAATTTAATCTTTTAGTAATGATGATTGTTAGTGTCTTAATAGAAACCATTGTCCAAGTATATGATTTAATTTCAATATTGGAAGCCATGCCTTACATAATTATTTCAATAGGTGCAGTGATGGTATATATGAAAAGTGGGGAAAATTTAGCAGCGTCCTATCTTTATCATAGTACTGTACAACTCATCATATTTATTATTACAATGATTGATAAGCTTGTTTAAATAGAAAGAATAGGAGAGTTATATGACTTCGGAACATAATGATACATACTACCAAACCTCAGAGCAACGACCGATAAGAAATGAATTTGATTCAAAACGTATTGTTAAACGTGATTTTTGGCTAATACCTACATATTTAGTCATGAATATAGTTTTTCCGTTGATTCTTACATTTATTGTGATGGGAATAATTTCAGGCATCACAGGTGGTCATATATCGGAAAGTAAGTTTACAAAATATTATTTAGGATATGCCCAAGTCTTTACCTTAATTGGTCAATGTCTTGTATTAGTAGTCTTTTATTTAATGCATCGCAAAACCATTATTCCTATTGCCATCTCACGATTCAAAGCTTTAAAAAAACATATTCCACTCATTATCATTGTGATGGTGGCCCTTTATGTGTTGCAAGGCGCATATGGTTATTTAATGGAATTTTTACCGAAACAATATCAGTTTGATGATACAGAAAATAACAAAATGATTATTAAAATGTTTGAAATCAATTGGCTTTGGCCTGTTTTATTTTTAGATATTGTGATTATTACACCTTTTGTAGAAGAATTATTATTTAGACATTTGTTAATTCATGAGTTAGGTAAAAAATTAACGTATGGTGTGATGTATGTCGTGTCAGTGCTCGGGTTTGCAGGATTACATATGACAAGTGCATCATCACCATTTGAAGTTGGCCCTTATTTAATTATGGCTACAGGATTTGTTGTGGCATATCACTTAAGTGGTCGAAATTTAGCGATGACGATTACCCTTCATATGATAAATAATTTTGTTTCTTTTATAGCGATTATTATGAGTATCATTTGGGGTTAAGAGTAAGAGGTAGAGTCATTGAAATTCAAAAAATAGTAACATTGAATTTCATTACTTTGCCTCTTTTTTTGTTATGATAAAAAAGAATATGTCATCCCATTAAAGAGTAAAGATAAGGAGGAAACGCTTGTGTTATTAGAAGTAAAACATCTGACCTATAAAGCAGATCAACGAACGATACTCAATAATATTAATTTTAAATTAGATCAAGGTGAAACCGTTGCAGTAGTTGGTCCTTCTGGAAGCGGAAAAAGTACATTCTTAAAGCAACTCAACAATTTAATTAGTCCGACTGAAGGAGAATTATTATTTAAAGGAAAACCATATGATGAGTACAGTCCTGAAGAATTACGTTCTAAAATTAGTTACATGATGCAACAAAGTGAATTATTTGGAACGACAGTAGAAGATAATATGGCTTTCCCAGCATTAACGCATCATGATCAATTTGATGAAGATAAAGCGAATGATTTACTTAATAAAGTCGGCTTGTCAAACTATAGTCTAGATTCAAAAGTAAAACATATGTCTGGGGGAGAACGTCAACGTATTGCTATTGCACGCCAGTTAATGTATCAACCAGAAATATTACTTCTAGATGAATCAACGAGTGCACTTGATACGCAAAATAAAGAAAAAATTGAAGATATTATCTTTAAATTAGCAGATGAAGGCGTCGCTATATTATGGATTACGCATAGTAATGATCAAAGTATGAGAAATTTCCAAAGAAGAATTACTATTAAAGATGGTCAGATTACAAATGAGGAGGTGTTAAGTCATAATGAGTAATACAGCGCTTTGTTTAACAGCATTATTATTATTAATTCCTATTATTATTTCATATAAAGAAGGCTTACATATTATCAAAGATTTAGTCGTCGCTTCGATTAGAGCGGTGGTTCAATTATTAATTTTAGGATTGATATTAGAATATATTTTTAAAATTGATCAAGTATGGATATTATTGATTGCAGTATTAGTCATTATTATTAACGCTTCTTGGAATACAATTCATCGTGCATCGCCTGTTATGCATCATGTGTTTTGGATTTCTTTTGTTTCTATATTTATATCAACAGCAATTCCGTTAGCATGTGCAGTGCTTGCTGGTGCTATCGATTTTAAAGCAAATGATGTCATTCCTATCGGTGGTATGCTTGCAAATAATGGTTTAATTGCCATTAATTTGGCATATCAAAATTTAGATCGTGCGTTCGTTCGAGATGTAGACGATATTGAATCTAAGTTAACATTAGCAGCAACGCCAAAGCTTGCGTCTAAAGGGGCGATTCGTGAAAGTATTCGTTTAGCGATTGTTCCAACAATTGATTCTGTAAAAACATATGGGTTAGTGTCTATTCCGGGTATGATGACAGGATTAATTATTGGAGGTATGGCACCATTACAAGCCATCAAATTCCAATTACTTGTTGTGTTTATTCATACTACTGCAACGATTATGTCTGCATTGATTGCAACGTATTTAAGTTATGGTCAATTCTTTAATGCACGTCATCAACTCGTAGCACGTACAACGAATATAAAAGACAATAACTAAATCTCAATGACATATTTTTTCGCACAAAAGTTTAAGAAATTATTATATAATGAAACAGTTACGAATGATAAAGGTTACCATTGCGTAACTGTTTTTTTATGCCAAAATATAGAAAGAAAGGAGTCCTATGCATGTCTGTCATGCGAGTGGCAACCTTCATTATTAGTGTGTTTATCGTCGGTATGGTTGAGATGATGGTTGCAGGAATTATGAATTTAATGAGTGAAGACCTCGGTGTCTCTGAAGCGATTATTGGTCAGCTTGTGACTTTATATGCATTAACATTCGCTATTTGTGGACCCATACTTGTTAAGCTTACGAATCGCTTTGCAGTACGACCGGTCTTATTATGGACACTCGTTGCATTTATCATTGGAAATGCAATGATTGCGATGGCGCCTAACTTTACTATTTTAGTGATTGGACGTATCTTATCTTCAGCAGCCGCTTCACTCATTATCGTTAAAGTCTTAGCTTTAACAGCGATGTTAACGATACCTAAAAATAGAGGGAAAATGATTGGTGTCGTTTATACTGGATTTAGTGGGGCTAATGTATTTGGCGTCCCAATCGGTACGATGATTGGGGATGCAATAGGTTGGAGATTTACGTTCTTATTTATTATTATTGTGAGTGTGATAGCTGGTGTACTGATGATGGTATATTTACCATCAACATCAGAATTAAATCAAGTTCAACGTCAATGGGGTTCAACTTCAAATAAACAACTCAATACATCTAAAATTTTAAGACCAGCAGAGGTAGTCAAATATTTAGCGATTACTTTTTTAATTTTAGTAGCAAATTCTGTGACGTTTGTTTATATTAATCCTCTTATTTTGAATCATGGTCATCAAATGGGATTTGTATCATTGGCGTTATTAGTGAATGGGATTGCAGGAGTGATTGGTACATCATTAGGTGGCATATTAGCGGATAAACTTAGCAGTAAACGTTGGTTAATCATTGCCTTTTCTATTTTTATAGTTATGATGTTGATGATGAATCTTATTCTGCATACTGTTACCATATTATTAATTGGATTATTTATATGGAATATTGTACAGTGGAGTACCAATCCAGCAATTCAAAGTGGTATGATTGAACATGTTGAAGGTGATACGAGTCAAGTGATGAGTTGGAATATGTCGAGTCTGAATGCGGGAATAGGATTTGGAGGCATTATTGGAGGACTCGTTGTTTCAAATATCTCTGTTCAAGCAGTCACGATTGTGAGCGCAATAGTTGGAACTATGGGTCTTATTATTGTCATAAGTTTAAAAAATATGTCTTATATAAAAAATTAAGTAGGAAGTGGAACAGAATTCATTTTGAATTCATCGTTCCGCTTCTTTTTATTTATATATATAACAATAAGGTGTTTGAGGAGAATAAGATGACCACGGCATAGTGTGGTATGTTGCAAAATAGATTAAATCATCTATCATATGTTTACTGAGATGACGTTCATGTTCTAATGAGTTCACACCATGCGCTTTTAAAATCTCTAATTTTCCAAACCAAAACACTAAATCTAAAATATGATAAGCAGATTGAAACGGTGATACATTAGAAAGGCACCAGTCAAAACGTAATTTCCAACAATGGCGATTGTTTTCAAGTTGATTTAAAAATGAAATCGCAGGTGTTTCAAAATAATG
>ERZ1023200.67-NODE-67-length-17266-cov-4.430306_pt1 | contig 17266 bp, 18 predicted proteins | sample MGYA00380443_ERZ1023200 | MGnify/ENA primary metagenome ERZ1023200 (study PRJEB33173, sample SAMEA4830292) | metagenome | study: EMG produced TPA metagenomics assembly of the PRJEB25223 data set... | reverse complement strand
TTATAGAGAAGCCATGTCACATTGGGGAGATGAAGTAGCGGCTGTATTAGTAGAACCTATTGTAGGTAACTTTGGTATGGTAAAACCTCAACCAGGCTTTTTAGAAGAAGTTAACAACATCACTCATGAACATGGGGCTTTAGTGATTTACGATGAAGTCATCACTGCTTTCCGCTTCCATTATGGCGCTGCACAAGATTTATTAAATGTTTATCCAGATTTAACAGCATTTGGTAAAATTGTTGGTGGTGGATTACCAATCGGTGGCTACGGTGGCCGTCAAGATATCATGGAACATGTTGCTCCATTAGGCCCAGCATACCAAGCAGGAACAATGGCAGGTAACCCACTTTCAATGAGAGCAGGTATTGCATTACTTGAAGTTTTAGAGCAAGATGGTGTATATGAGAAATTAGATAATTTGGGTAAACGTTTAGAAGATGGTTTAAATAAACTTATCGAAAAACATCATATTACTGCAACAATTAATCGTATTTATGGATCGCTAACACTCTATTTTACAGATGAAAAAGTAACACACTACGAACAAGTAGAAAATTCTGATGGTGAGGCATTTGCAAAATTCTTTAAACTTATGCTTAACCAAGGTATTAATTTAGCACCTTCTAAATTTGAAGCATGGTTCTTAACTACTGAACACACTGAAGAAGATATTGATCGAACATTAGAAGCGGCTGACTATGCCTTCAGTCAAATGAAATAATATTTAAAATTTAACGGACCTAAGAATGTCATATCGTAAATATACATTCTTGGGTTTTTATATATGCGTATACTTGTATAGTTTTATTTGTTGAGTGTATACTAATTTAAAAATACATTAAACTATAAACTTGTTATTTAAAGGAGCGTTGTATTTGAAATCAGGCGCACGTATACTTAAAACTGGAATTGCTATCATTCTCGCCCTTTTTATCGCTTCTTTTTTACCTGATAATGTTGGTTTGAAATCTGTAGCAGGAATAAGTGCTATTTTTGCAGTGCAACCTAATATATATCGTTCAATGAAAACGATATCTGAACAAGCTACAGGTAATTTAATCGGTGCTATATTAGCAGTGATTATGGTAACCATTTTTGGTAAAAACATTGTGATTATGGGTATCACAGTCATTCTATTAATCGCCATTTTATACAAATTAAACTTGGCGCATGTAGCAACATTAGCAGGTGTCACTGCGTTAATCATTATGGGGCAACATACAGGATCGTTTTATCTTGCAGCTACATTTAGATTTATTTTAGTAATGATTGGAGTTTTAAGTGCTTCACTTGTAAATCTAGTATTCTTACCTCCAAAATTCGAAACTAAAATTTATCATAATGCGGTTAATATTTCTTCCGACATATTTATATGGTTTAAACTTGTGATTAATGATACTTCTGAATATCATCAGATAAAAGAAGATGGTGAACAGTTAGAATCTCGCATCATAAAATTAGAACAAATCTATAACTATTATCACGAAGAACGTACGTTTACAAGAAAAGCTGCTTTCCAACAAAATCGTAAAAAGATATTATTTAAAGAGGTCGTTGGAACAACTCGACAAGCTTACGAAGTATTAAATCGTATGGCTAGATATCAAAATGATTTGCATAATACGAATCATAATTTATTATTTCAAATTAAATTAGAGTTAGATTCATTAACAGCGTATCATGAACAAATTTTAAAAAGTTTATCAAAAAAGGCGCGTTATAATGTAGATGATTTTGATAATCAAATTTTAAATCCTCAAAAGAAAAATCTTATGGATGCTTTTCAATATCAATTAATTCAAAATCCATATCAAGTAGAATATTCATATTCGAATATCATGCAAATTATCGCAGCTATTGAAGAATATCGATATTATTTAGAGCATTTAGATAGACTAAGATTAAGTTTCTTTACGTATCATCGTAATGACACGGATATTGAAATTCAAGATGAAGACTTTGATTTATAAAAATTAAATATCAATACTAAAAAAGACAAACTTAACTATCAAAGTTGAGTTTGTCTTTTTTAGTATTCATTATTTAGTTATAAATCTTGAATGCTATACAAATGTTCATATTCACCTTTTTTAGCAATCAGCTCTTTATGTGTACCCGTTTCAACGATTTGGCCATGCTGCATAACAATAATTTTATCTGCGTGTGTGATTGTTGATAATCTATGAGCTACAATAAGTGTAGTTCTATCTTTACTTAAAACATCTAATGCGTCTTGAATAATTGCTTCACTTTCTAAATCAAGTGCACTTGTCGCTTCATCTAAAATTAATATAGGTGGATTATTTAAGAAAATACGCGCAATAGATAAACGTTGCTTTTGGCCACCAGATAATTTTACGCCACGTTCTCCAACTTCAGTATCATAGCCATTCGGTAAATTCATAATAAAGTCGTGCGCATTTGCCATTTTAGCTGCTTCGATTATTTCTTCTTCAGTAGCATCAGGACGTCCTAATAAAATATTCTCTCTTACAGTATCAGAAAATAAAATATTGTCTTGTTGAACAAGTCCAATTTGATTTCTCAAGCTTCCTGTTAAATAATCTTTAATATTATGACTATCGATCAAAATTTCACCTTCACTTACATCATAAAAACGTGGAATAAGATTAATAAGCGTAGATTTACCTCCCCCGCTCATACCGACGAATGCTACTGTTTCACCTTTGTTTATATTTAAATTTATATTTTTTAAAACTAAAGATTCATCTTCATTATATTTAAAGCTTACATTTTTTAATTCAATATGTCCTTCTTTTATTTCAATAGGTTGTGCACCTTTTTTATTTTTAATGTCATAGTCTTCATCCATTAATTGAAAAATACGATCCATAGAGGCGAAACTTTGCGTTAAAGTTGTGAATGAAGAAACTAAACGTCTTAATGGTCCGAATAATTGTTCTAAATATCCTACAAAAGCTGCTAAGGTACCTACTGTAATTGAACCAGTGATTGCTAAATATGACCCTACTCCAATAACAATGATAGGACCTAAATCTGTGACTGTATTAATAGCTGCAAATGAATAGGCATTCCATGAAGTATGTTGAAACGCTCTACTTAAAAAGTTTTTATTTTTTTTATCAAAGTTTTTCGCTTCATTATCTTCAATTGCAAAGCTTTTTATTACAGACATACCTTGAACACGTTCATGTAAAAATCCTTGTACTTCCGCTAATGCTTGTGAACGTTTACGTGTTAATTTTCTTAAACGTCCAAAGAAAAAATATACTGTAAAGATATAAAAAGGAAAAATAATAATTGCTGCAAGTGTTAATTTAATATCTAAGAAGAACATAATAGAAAGCGCAATAATAATCGTTACACAGTCTAACCAAATATTCAGTAACCCAGTTAAAATAAAGTCTTTCGTTTGTTCTACGTCATTAATTACTCTCGATATAACTTGTCCCACTTGATTATTTGCATAAAATCGAGCACTTAAAGCTTGTAAATGGTCATACAATTGCTTACGAATATCATATAAAATTTTATTACTCGTCCATTGTGCTAAATATTGTCGAAGGTATTCAATTGGCGGGCGCACAATTAAAAATATAAATAGAGTAATACCTATCGCTATAGCAAGATGTTGGAATTTTTCATTGGTAGTTAATGTACCATTATTAATGACACCATCAATCGCATATTTAATTAATAATGCAATTAACATTGGAATACCAAATTTTATAATTCCAATAATAATCGTTGCGAAAATACGATATTTATATGGTTTAACAAATTCTAAATATCGTCGAATCACACTGACTCCTCCTTAATTTTATTATCAAAAAATGAATAGAGGTTGAACCCTCTATTCATAAACTCATTTATTTAAGAATAGGCAAGTAGTTTCAACCTCTTATTTATTACTCAAGTACTATAAACTAATTAATTACTATTTGCCTCAATTATGCTTAGTAATTACGAATTTTTTTATATCTTTGTTTCCAAACTTTTATAAAGTCAGGAGCGAAAGGACCTTTTTTCTGTTCTATCCATTGTTGTAAAATGTCTACATTTCTTCTGAGTATTACGTCTATTTCATGAGGATAATTCATTTGTTTCATATGTTGTTCATATTCATCCTCATCTAATAAATGATATTTACCATTTGGATAAACTTTAATATCTAAATCATAATCAATATATTTTAAAGCTTCTTCATCACATACAAAAGGCGAAGATAAATTACAGTAATAGTAAATACCATCTTCTCTAAACATGCAAATTACATTAAACCAATACTCAGAATGAAAGTACACGATTGCAGGCTCTCTAGTAATCCATGTACGTCCATCACTTTCAGTTACTAAGGTATGATCATTCCCACCAATGATGACGTGATCTGTTCCTTTTAAAATCGTTGTTTCAGACCATACTCTATGAATATTTCCATCATGTTTATAGCTTTGGATTTTTATATTTTCGCCTTCTTTAGGTATGGATTCTTTAACCATACTCCACACCACCTTTTAAAGTTTTTACAATTCGAATTATACCATATTTTTTTAAACTTCTTTAAAGAGATATAGAGAGATAATATGTTTTTCTATTTACCAACAATAAACTCATATATTTTACTCATTGATACTGGGAAAGAATAATCGTCTCGATTTTCTAAATCAAACCATTCCATAAAGTCTGGTAATTGTGCTGAGTCAATATTTATATCTTCAATCACACTATAAACATTTAAATTCCAAGTTTTATGTGTAAATTGATGCTTTAATTGAAATATTGCGTTCTCAGCTAAAGTTAATGACTGGTTTAACTTATATTCTAGTTTTTGAATCCCATTAGGACTTTCAAACATCGGAAATTGCCACATACCATTAAGTAGCTTTTCTTGACGTTTTTCAATCAGATATTGACCTTTCTGATTTCTGACTAAAAAAACCTCCTGATTAATTATTTTCTTAGCTTGCTTTTTAGTCTTGATAGGTAACTCTAACGTAGTTCCTTTTCGAAATGCTTCACAATTTTCCTGCACTGGACAAAATAGGCATAACGGATTCTTAGGTGTACATATTGTTGCACCTAATTCCATCATTGATTGATTAAACGTACCCGCTTCTTCTTGTACAAAAGGTTGAAGCTCTTTTTCAAATGATTTTCTAGTAGATTGTAATTTGATATCACGATAGTCATTATTAAGTCGAGTCCATACTCTAAACACATTTCCATCTACAGTAGCTAAAGGGCGATTAAAAGCAATACTCATTACAGCTGCTTGAGTATATGGACCTACTCCCTTTAATTCACCAAAAACTTTAGGGGATGATGGCACTTCACCATTATAATTATGATGTACTTCTTTAATTGCTGTATGAAAATTGCGGGCACGGCTATAATATCCAAGACCTTCCCAATACTTTAATACTTCATCTTCTTCTGCTTCACTTAACGCTTTAACTGTAGGAAATCGATGAATAAATTTATTGTAATAATCAATGACCGTTTTAACTTGTGTTTGTTGAAGCATAACTTCACTTAGCCATATATAATATGGATTAGTTGTTTCTCTCCAAGGCATTTCTCGTTGATTTTTCTCAAACCATGTCACAATATTATTTTTAAATGTCGTTTCATTTAACATTAAATTATCCTTTCTCTTACATAAAAAAATTTATAAGTTATAATACTTTCTAATATTTGATAAGTATCTTAATTTTGTTATTCTAATTTTTAGATTATAATATATATTAAATCAAGATGAAAAGAGTGAACTTTTATGGATACAGCCACTCATATTGCTATCGGCATTGGACTAACTGCTTTAGCTACACATGACCCAGCAATGTCACATTCTATGACAGCTACTGCAACAACTTTAATTGCGGGTTCTTTAATACCTGATGGCGATACGGTTTTAAAATTAAAAAATAATGCAACTTATATTTCACATCATCGTGGTATTACACATTCCATACCCTTTACGATTTTATGGCCAATATTACTTGCTTTTATAATATACGTTATCTTTCCACATGTAGATGTGACTCATATATGGATGTGGGCTCAGTTAGCGGTCTTTTTACATGTTTTTGTAGATATCTTTAATTCATATGGTACACAAGCACTTAGACCTATATCAAATAAGTGGATACAACTCGGTGTAATCAATACATTCGATCCAATTATTTTTTTAATATTATGTATTGGAATCACGCTATGGTTATTAGGCATTCATCCATATCTAGTGTTCTTTCCAATTATTGGCGTTTTAATTATTTATTATATCGTTAGATTTAAAATGCAATCAATAATCAAATCTCAAGCGTTGAAACTCATTCATGATGAACATCATCCTGTGAAAATTTTTGTTGCACCTACTATGAAATTTATGGAATGGCGTGTAGCTATTCAAACTGAAAGCTATGATTATGTAGGTAGAGCTTATGGTCGTAATATAACGTTTAGTGATAAAGTAAAACGTCAACAATTCTCATCTGATACACTTTTATGGCAAATAAAAAGTAATCCTGAAATAAGAACGTTTTTAAAATTCTCTTCTATCTATCGTTGGCAAATACGTAAACTTGATGATCAAACAACTGAGATAAGATTGATAGATTTACGTTATCTAAATAAAGGACATTATTCTTTTGCAGCAATTGCACATCTTACTCAAGATCAAAAAATTGACCATTCCTATATTGGATGGGTATTTACAGAAGAAAAACTTCAAAAAAAATTGTACTCTCATTAATCTATTAACTTTAACTATAATTTAAACAACCCCTAGATGACTTATTGACAGTCATTTAGGGGTTATTATTATAAAATTATAAAAAATATATGTTATTTATAACGATTCACTCATATATTAAATATATTCATATTTCTTATGGGCAACAAGTCGAGTTAAAATAAAATTGATAACTCCAATTAATACTAAAAAAGCAATAAAATAAATATGATACACAATATTGTACATATTTACAGCTCCAAAAACAATTGAAGATGATAATCCGTCAATCAAATAATATAATGGATTAATTTTTAATATTTGATCAATCATATTTGCCTTATTGTTAGGTATAAAAATGATAGGTACTAAAAAGAATAACACAATTGTTGCTACCACATAAAATTTAAATACTTTTTTACTTATTAAAGTCAATAAACTTAATGTTATTGATATAAAAACAATAAATATAATCGACATTAGTATAAAATAAACAAAAGATATCACCGATGTTTCAAGGTTTACTGGCTTAAAGATTGATGTAATCAATGATAAAACACAGATGATGATAGCCCCTATCAGTGCATTAAGGATGGGCGTAATAATAGGTGTGAGTTGAAATGATTTAGCAATAAGATAATCATACTTATATAATTTGAATGATTTATATATAATATAAGCAATGGTTACAAAAGTATAGAACGCAATCATTCGATATATCCATTGGGCCTTTTCAATTTCTTCTGTATTAAATAAATACATCACTCCAATTATGATACTAATGATAATTAATTGTATTAAAAATAAAATCACATCATATTTCCAAGTCTCTTTTACTTTTGCTTTAGCCAAATGTAAAAGAGATGGAAAATGTTTAAAATATAATATTAACTTATCTATCATGTTTACACCTACAATTCGATATAAATCCATTTACTATTTTTCATATCTGCAATTAAATATCCATTATTTAATTTTGAAATCCATACATTACTTTTAATATTAAATTTACGCTCTAATTTTGATTTATCTACTATAGGAAATACAAAACCAGTTAACTTATCCTCATCATTAAATAACATTTTAATAGGTTGTTGTGTAATAGGCACCACAAATCGTTGATCTTTTTCAGGAACAAGCGTCTTTTTCACTTGCTTATGTGGTTTATGTAATTGAGTATTAAAATAATCAACATACTTACTGTAGTTTGACTTCATATAAGGCGCTAAAGTACTAAATTTATGCGTTTCATATAATGCAGCAGGATTAAAATAATAAATTTTGTTCTTACCTACTTCATATGTATCATCATCGACAATTAAGCGGTATTTTGAAGCACTTTCTCCAGTAATCGTCACAAAAGAATATTTTGGCATTTCAATATCTTGATGATTTGATAATGTCACTTCATCATGTAGAACAATTCCATAAGACAATTTATTTTCAAAAGAATCCGTGTCTTGATTTTGAACTTTCTTCTGAGATTCGTTGATAGGAATTTCAATTTTCCCTATATTATTCACTACCAGTGCGCCAAGTAACACTAAGACGATTAACGTTGAAACTAAAAGCGTCCAAAATTTAACTATAAAATCCGGAACTTTAACATGTTTGTATCGTTCGACTCTTTTAAAGTTATAACTCATTTCCGGCAATCTACTTCTACTTTTCTTCCAATCCAAATCAAAATTCTTAAGTGTTTCTTCATCTTCGATACTTAATCTATCTCTTTCATGATCATTAAATACTGGTAAAACGTCATTTAAAGACCCTTCCATACGCACTTGTCCGTGAGAAATCCATGTAACATAGTTACTTACTTGAGATATTTTAGAAATATCATCGTCTACAAATATAATTGATAAGTCATTAGACACATAGTCTTTTGAAAGTTGTTTCGCCTTATTTAAAAAAGCTTCATCAAGATATTCGAGAATATGACTTAAAATAATAATTTCTGTTTTACAAACTCTTGCAACACTTAAAATCAATTGCGCATACTCAGAGTGACTAAGTTTATTCACTTGAATCGAAGATTTATCATCTAAATGCGCATATTTAATAATTTGATCGACAATATGTGAAGACGTCTCGTAATTAAATAAGCATTGTGTTTCTTCAATATAACTTTTAACAGACATATTTAATAAATGTTTGTTTTTTATATCTCCATAATAAATACTTGCTGATTGTACAACTTTCCCTCTATCAGGTGCAATATCTTGTGCCATAATTCTTCCAATCAATGTTTTGGATGAACCAGGTTCTCCTATGAGTGCAAGAGCTTCTCCTTGATAAATGTGTAAAGTTATTTTATTTAATTCTATGTCTTCCGCGCCATATCCAAACGGCAAATACCACTTTCTATTCTTTTGGTTTCTATAGTATTGTGTAACATTTAATAATTTTAAAACGATTGAACTTCCCATTTGTGTTACATCCTTCTAAATTTTTAATAATGCAATGGGTAAACCCTCTTCAGGATTCGTACTATTTATTCTATAACCCCAAGCAAAAACCCCTTTTAAACGTTCAACTTTAAAGTATTGTTCACTACCATCATTTAATTTATACATTCTGCCTATATTAATTTTAGAACGATCGACTAAATAACTCTCAGCTACAATGACTTTACTTTCATAAACATCATATTCATTCATTATGCCATTCATTTCAGCTTTACGCATTTTTTCTTTACATAATTGTATTTCATGTCTCAATTCCTGTTCAGACATTTCACTTAATCTTTTGTCACTCATCTAAAATACCACTTTCTGCTAATTTAATTTTTATTTTATCATAATTATATCCTTTTCTCATAAGTGCTTCTATTGTTTTCATTTTTAATGTATTACCATCATATTTACGACATTGTTTATTATAAACTTTTTCTAAATCCTTTTGTAATAAGTCATCTAGCACTTCTTCGTCTTGAGCAAAGTCTAACTCATTAAGTACATATTGTGCAGTTTCTATTGTATATCCTTTTTGGATTAAGCTATGCATTACTTTTTGCTTTACTTTAACAACAGGACCTTTTTTAGTTTTCATTATTTTTTTAGCAACATGAATGATAGATTCTATAGGTTGCTCTTCTTCATATCGTTTAACATATCTATCTATAATATTAGGTTCTACTCCAACTTGGTATAGTTTTTGTTTAAATACTTCAGGTCCTTTATCTGTTGTGTTGATCATTGTATTTTTTAAACTTTCAGCATAATCTTCATGATTAATAAATTGCTCTTTATAACAATATTCAATCACTTTTTGTACTGCCATTTCATTAATATCATTCTTTTTCAAATAATCACTAACTTCTTTTTCAGTTCGTTTTTTATATGATAAATATTGTATTGCCATATTAACTCCTAGACGATAGTGTTCGTATTTTTGAATTTTTTCCATTTCTGCAGCATCTATCATTTGATTCTTTTTCAAATTGAATTTAACGAGTGTATCTATATCAATTCCCATTTCAAATGCTTCGTCAAGAAAGAGATTAAATCGTTCTTTTTTAGTAATTTTCGGCATCATTATTCTCCTCATACTAATTAAAAATTGTATTTTAATAATATATTTATTTTATAACAGAAAATCTAACACATATAGTATTTGATATTAAAAAAGAGCGAAATGGAAGTTTATTTATTCTCATTCTCACTCTTAGTTTATATTTAATTAAATTGTTATATTACTATATTAATAATTATTAAGTTGCGATAAGGCTTCTTGATATTGACTGTCAGAAATATAATTCTGTTGTCTCATTTTTTCTAAATTCACTTTAATTCGATTCTTGAAATTATTTGATACGTTATTAATATCATATACACTTGGGGCATTAACTTTACTTGCTAGCATTGCACTTTGTAATACAGTAATAATCGGATAACTACTATTATTTTGATTTGTAGTTGCACCAAAATAGTAATTTGCTGCACTTTCAATATCATATTGATTATTACCATAGTAAATATTATTCAAATAAAAACTTAATATCTGATTTTTACTGTATTGCTGTTCAACTTTATGCGCGACAAATAATTCTTTTAGTTTACGTGTAAATGAACGTTCATTATTGTAATAATAATTTTTTACAGTTTGTTGAGTAATGGTGCTCCCGCCTTGTACCTCACGTTCACCAATCGTTGAAAATAATGCACGTGTTGTCCCTTTGATATCGAATCCATGATGTTTAGAAAAACGTTCATCTTCCATAGATATAAATGCGCCCTTAACATAATTCGGCATATTGTCTGATGATACAAAATTACTCTTATTTTCAATCGTTTGTAAATCATCGACATTCGCTCTAGATGATAAAAAATACATTAATCCAGTAAACAAAGCAAATATAATCAGAAATATAATAAACATTCTTAGAAAGAGCCGTTTGCTTTTCTTCTTTTTCGGTGGTGAACCCACAGGTTGATAATAGGTATTATAATAAGGCTCATTTTGATAATAAGTTGTTTTCTCTTTTGGATAGTTATCTCTTTGTCTTCTTTTCATGGGATTGCTCCTTTACTTAAAGGTCACTCTATAATTGAGAGTTTAACAGTAAGTATTATTTTTATCTATATAAACAATCAAAAATCAGTCTCAAGGTGTATCATTGGTTTTTATATCGCTCAAATTTTCAAGTTACTTTGAAGAAGATAGAGAAGGATTTTTTAAAGATGGATAAGCGGATTTAAAAAACGATATTAAGTTCATAAATATATGAATTTTTAAAAGTAACATTTAAAACGTATTTTCTCCATTTCTAGAAAACAAGGAAAACAAATCAATCAGACGCTTATGAATTGACACGACTTGTAATGATACATTCTCAGTTTCATTGGAGCCTATCCAGAATACAGTTACATTGTAATTCAATCATCGACTATCAACACATTAAAAATGCCTGAGACAATTACACATGTCTCAGGCTCAAATATAACTTTCAAAAAGTTATTTTAAATTAATCATTTAATTTTTTAACGATTTCTCTATTGAAATCATCTAAATCATCAGGTACACGACTTGTTACAATATTATTATCAACTACTACTGATTCATCAACAACATTGGCACCTGCATTTGATAAATCTTTACGAACATTTAATACTGCAGTTAAAGTGCGACCATTTAAATCATCAGTATCAATTAAAACTTGAGGTCCGTGACAAATAGCAAATGTTGGAACATCATTTTTAGTAAAGTATTTTGCAAATGTTCCATAACGTCCTTCTGCATCTCCACGTAAATTATCTGGAGAGAAACCACCAGGAATTAATATTGCATCATAATTTTCTGGTTTAGCATCAGCAATACTTACATTTACTGTAACTTTTTCGCCATGTTTCCCAACAACTTCAGCGTTCGCAGTATCTCCAATAACTTCAGTTTCAAATCCTGCTTCTTCTAATGCTTCTTTAGGACTTGTTAATTCTATATCTTCAAATTCATCAGCTAAAATAATTGCTACTTTTTTAGTCATAACCAAAATCACCTTTTCTTTCGTTTTATTATATTTAATTATAGACAAATTTAAGATGGTTTAAACATAAATATTAAATTTAGTTAAAAACTTTTTCATACTCCACAATTACTTAGAAACTAACTTAACTTTTTCTTCTAATTGATCTAATAATCCAATCCATTCATCAATATCTTTTACACTTACTTCATCAGGATTAACGTGATCAATATCTTCTAAAAATTTACACAATCTTGTTTTAATTTGTTCAATAGTTTGTTTTTCATCCATCGGAATTTAACTCCTTATATATAATATTTTTAGCTTTTATTCATAACTATCCTAACAAAATTTGACAAAAAGAGATATAATTCTAATAATATTTATTGTAATTTTATAAAGAAGAATGTTTTAAAAGTTTAGGAGTTTTTATAATGACAACATCAAAAATTAAACAAGCAATCTCAATTTATAATGATCCGTGGGAAGCTTATAATGATATTAAACAATTCGATCAACTCACTTTGAGTAATGTAGAATTTACCACAACAAATTTATGTAATATGAGATGTAGTCACTGTGCAGTTGGTTATACATTACAAACAAAAGATCCTGATCCATTACCTATGAATCTTATTTATCAACGTTTAGATGAAATTCCCAATTTACGTACTATGTCGATTACAGGTGGAGAACCTATGTTTTCAAAGAAATCTATAAATAATGTTGTTAAACCATTATTAAAATATGCGCATCAAAGAGGCATATATGTGCAAATGAATTCTAATTTAACGTTACCTCAAGATCGATATCTAGAAATTGCTGAGTATATTGATGTCATGCACATTTCTCATAATTGGGGTACCATCCAAGAATTTGCAGAGGTGGGCTTTGGCGCAATGAAAAAACAACCTCCTTTAAAAGCAAAGTTAAAATTATATGAACAAATGCTAGATAATGCTAGTACATTATCTGACCAAGGGATGTTTGTTTCAGCAGAAACAATGTTAAATCAAAATACCCTACCACATTTAGAAAACATACATAAAGAAATTGTTAATGATATGAAGTGTAGTCGTCATGAAGTTCATCCTATGTATCCAGCAGATTTTGCAAGTCAACTCAATGTATTATCATTAAAAGACATGAAGCAAGCTATTCATCATTTATTAGACATTCGTGATAAAAATACTTGGATGTTATTTGGTACTCTCCCAATCTATCCTTGCATAAACGATGAAAATGACCAACTTTTACTTGAACGATTAAGAAATGAAAAAAATGTTACTGTTCGAAATGACCCAGATGGCCGTAGTCGCTTAAATGTAAATGTATTTAGTGGGGACGTTATTGTAACAGATTTTGGTGATGAAAACGGAACAATTTCTAATATTAAAAATGATAAGCTCACAGATGTATTTGATGCTTGGTTATCAACAGATTTAGCAAAATCTTTAAATTGTCATTGTGAAGCTTTCCAATGTTTAGGACCAAATGTATTAGTTAAAAATATGTATTATCCAAATACAAACTTTAGAGAAAATGAAATCACAATGCACACTGAACATAGTTTTCAATAAAATTAAAAGAAACTGGGACATAATTCCTAGCAAAATAGCCAGTAAATGAGTTTATTGTAAACTCATTTACTGGCTATTTTATTTACAATACTGCGTATTGTTGGCTCGCTTTCTTAGGGGATAACTTCAGCCTGTAGTCTTTAGCATATCCTATTGCCTCAAGAGTCTCGCCAAAATACTTTGTATTTATATGTAATTTTACATTGAATTATTTTTAAAAAACAAGGCCCTAAAACCCTTTCGTATAATTTAAAGTCAATACATATAATTTATATCATATGTATTGACTTTTATTATAAATCTTAAATATCTTCTATGTGCTGTGCTTCAGATAAAAATTCAATGGTTTTTTTACTTTCTTCACGTCGTTCTTTTCTTCGTTGAACACGTTTTGGTGCTCCTTCATAGAACCACTTTTCTATTTTAGTTTCAGGGTACACTTTAGGAATACGTGTTGGTTTTCCATTTTCATCTAGGGCAACAAATGTTAAAAAGCTCAATGCTGCTAAATGTCTTTCCTTATTTAGCACATCTTCAATAATAATTTGCACACAAATTTCCATTGAACTTGATCCTGCGTAACTTACCATTGCTTCATAAGACGTAATATCCCCTGTTTTTATAGGTCTTAAAAAATCCACCGAGTCAGTAGAAGCAGTAACCACTTGTGCATTCGCATGTTTCATAGCTGTAATTGCAGCTATTTCATCAATATTAGCCATCAATGATCCACCAAACATTGTATGGTGATGATTGGTATCTTGAGGAAATACTTGTCGTGTTTTAATACTTTTTGATTCAGACATAGATTTTTTATTAACTTGAGAATTTGACATACTTTATTTCTCCTATTCCTAATTTAAATGAGTTATTGTGCCCAATTCCCATTTTCGAAAACTAATTCTTTAGAGCCGTCTTGTAAAATACCATATATCGTTAGATCTGAACTTCCAATCATAAAATCCACATGAACATTAGAATCATTTAACCCACTTGCTATTTTTTCTTCAGTAGACATTTCTGTGCCACCTTTAATATTAAACCCGTAGGCTGAACCAATAGCAAGATGACAAGATGCATTTTCATCAAATAGAGTATTATAAAAGATAGTATTACGATTTGAAATTGGCGAATCATCTGGAACTAGAGCAACTTCTCCTAATCGCTTAGAGCCTTCATCTGTGCTAATTAAATCTTTTAAAACTTCTTCACCTTTTTCTGCTTTAACATCGATAATTTCACCATTTTTAAATGTTAAAGTGAATCCATCAATAATATTACCATTATAACTTAATGGTAATTTATTAGTTACATAGCCATCTACATGATTTCTATCTGGTACAGTAAATACTTCTTCCGTTGGGATGTTAGCAATAAATGGTTGTTGATTTCCATTTACATAGCTTGTTGCATCTTCCCAAATATGTCCTTTTGGTAGTCCTACTGTTAAATCAGTGCCTTCAGACATATAATGTAATGCCTTATAATTTTTTTCTTGAAGTTTATTTGCATGTACACTTAGAGATTTCACATGTTGCTCCCAATTTGTGATTGGGTCATTTCCATCCACACGTACAATTTCGAATACTTCATCGATAAATTGACTGTATGCTTCTTCTTCAGGCAAATTAGGATATACACGTTTTGCCCATGCTTTAGATGGAAATGCAGCTACTACCCATGGAAATGCATTTTTTTGGCTACCTTCCATATACCCTTTGAATGCTTGTCCATAATTAAACTGAGACGCTTTTAATTTTTCTGCATCAATGCCATTTAATAAATCTGGATCACCGGAAATAAGTGCTAAATTCGCTGCTCCTCTACGAGCATAATCCATACGCTCTTCAACATCATAAGCTTTAACAGCATGATTTTCAAAATAATCAACAGCTTCATTTTCATATTTTAAGCGTTCTAAAATAGGATCTGTATATACCACTCTTACATCTGAAGCGCCTTCTTTATAGGCTACTTCGACAATTAAGCGCGTTAATTCTATAGTTTCTACAGAAGTTCTTATAAACACAGGTTGATTTTGTTGAACGTTCATACCTACCTTTACTAATAATTCTGCATATTGTTTTAATTTGTCTTGATAATCTTGATTGGCCATTTAAATTCTCCTTACTCGTGACGTAAATTACCTAATTCATCAGCAATTGCTGTAATTTCACTTGGTGAAAATGAATCTTTAGACATAACAAAATCATGAATGTCTTTAATATCCTTTGTATCTGTATCTTTAAATTTTTCTGGATTAATTAAAGATTGATTTACAATATTTAATTTTTTTCGAATATTTTTAATCATTTGTTCATTATTCTGTGCCATTTGTTTCACCTCTTTATTATCATATTTTATCAAAGTATAAAAATTTATTAAACTTTTATAGAAATTAGTAAAATTATGGCTTTATAAATGTTAAAAATAACTATAAAATAGTTTATATATTAAAGTTTGGAGGAGTACAAGATGGTAGATGTAGCTTTTGTATGTCTTGGAAATATTTGCCGTTCTACAATGGCTGAAGCAATCATGCGTCAACGATTAAAAGAACGCGGTATTTCTGATGTTATTGTACATTCTAGGGGTACTGGACGTTGGAATTTAGGTGAACCTCCTCATCAAGGTACTCAAAAAATTCTGAAACAACACCATATACCTTTTGATGGTATTGTTAGTGAATTATTTGAACCTGATGATGATTTTGATTATATTATCGCTATGGACCAAAGTAATGTGGATAATATTAAATCAATCAATCCAAATCTTAAAGGTCAATTGTTCAAATTGCTAGAATTTAGTAACATGGAAGAGACTGATGTGCCTGATCCTTATTACACAAATAATTTTGAAGGTGTATATGACATGGTACAATCATCTTGTGACAATTTAATAGATTTCATCGTAAAAGATGCTAATTTGAAAGAGGGGTAACTAAAATGGAAAATAAATTTGTTCCAGGTATTATTATTGGTGCTATCGTTGGTGGAGCTGCTACTTTAGCAGATAAATCAACACGTAATGCATTAGTACAATCATTCAAAGACATTAAAGAAGGTAATCGTTCTCGTAAACCTTCTAAAATTACTTCAATTAAAAATGAAGTATTGTATTGGAAAGATACAATTGAAGAAATTCGTCGTAATAATCCAGAATTAGAAAAATCAATTAAAGATGCTAAAGATACATTTGTAAATCGTAAAAACAATCGTCTTAGCTAATCAAATATAATTGACAGAAAATAAAGGCAAAATTCCTTTTTACTTAGGTAGTTTTGCCTTTATTTTAGAATTAATTTTTAAGGAGACGCCTATGTCAAAAAAAAATCAATCAAACTCTAAGTACCTTAACTCTATTAAGGAAAAAGAGACAGAAAATAAAGAGAAAATAAAGGTTGATCGTACATACGTAGAACCTCAGGAATTTCAATCAAAGAAGCCTAAAAAAGATAAACAAGTTTTTTTCGTTTCTAGATTAAATAAACCTGCAAAATATACTAAA
>ERZ1023200.63-NODE-63-length-20265-cov-22.634587_pt1 | contig 20265 bp, 12 predicted proteins | sample MGYA00380443_ERZ1023200 | MGnify/ENA primary metagenome ERZ1023200 (study PRJEB33173, sample SAMEA4830292) | metagenome | study: EMG produced TPA metagenomics assembly of the PRJEB25223 data set... | reverse complement strand
GGATTAAATTCACGTTTTGTTTCAAACGGTATCTCTACTGTTTTTGTTTCTGGTGTACCCGTTTTTGGTCCGTGTTTAATCACATCATCCACTGGCTCTTCGATCACTTTTCCTGTGTCTGGATTCTTAATTCCTGGTTTACCTGGTACTTTTTCCGTTTGATCTGTTGGTAAGTTTGGATCGAAGATATCTTTATGACCTTGCGGTATTTTCTCGCCACCAAACTCTACAATCTTATCTACTGGTTGTTTTGTGATCTCTTCTGTTGGTTGACCCTCGCCAACTTTTTCACCCGTTAATGGGTTCACTGTGATTGGTGTTGTGATTGTCTTACTTCCTGGTTGTCCTTCTTGTTTCACTCGCTCTTCACCAGGTTGTAACTTCGGATTAAATTCACGTTTTGTCTCGAACGGTATCTCTACTGTTTTTGTTTCTGTTTTATTAACTAGATTAGGCGTTAGTTTAAATGTTGAGTTATTTAAATCTGTTCTCATCCAACCATTTGCATATACACCTTGAGATGTTCCCTGTCTTTGACTAGAAGTAATTAAAAAGTTATATGCTTCAGATTTATCCAATCCCAAATCTGATATATTAGCTTCCCAAATTTTACCAGCATATTCGGCTCTCATTATCCCCGATTTTTCATTGTACGCTAATTTTAAATTATTAAGTAATTGACCATGGAATTTTCCATCTGTTGTATCAATAGAATTATCTGCATATTGGAATGAATTATCCGCTTTACCTCTTGTTGGTATGTTTGTTCCAACCTTTGCTGTAGTTCCATCAGCACCTGTTTTTACAAACGTACCATACCCTTTAAATCCTTGTCCTGCCTGTTTCTCTTCTTTATCCATGGGATCTTTAAAATTATACCCTGTATCAATTTTAAATCCTGCTGAATTTTCCATTCCTTTGGGACCTAATATACCTCCCTTTTGTAAATATTCGTTACCGTCACCTTTACTAAATAAGAACCCCCATCCATCAGCGCCAGTTGTTACCGATTGATGATTATTAGCTACTCTAATGTTAAACTCAAAGTCATTTTTAAAAGAAACTTTATTCTTTAATTGTAATGCTCCTGTCAATTCGTTTTTTCCAATACTTTTATTATTGAAACGAGTGACTTCAGATACCTTTAGATCCTCTGGATTGCTTTGTATATCAACACTTCCGTAACCTTCAAAATGTTCTTTACCTTGAATTGTAATTGGGGTAGATTCAACTACATTTTTAGAATCTCTTGTAATATCAAAAGAGCCTTCATCAACAGAACGAGCTTTTCTAACCTTAGGTGTCTCTGCGTTATGAGTGACTGACGATTTCGGCTGAACTTCAGCAACATCAGCTACTTCTTTTGGTGTATCCTCCTTTTTTGATATATCTTCAGCTTTTACTGATGGTTCATGTTCGATTGTGTCTTTGTTTGAAGTTACTTCAGATTTAGCTTCTACACCCTGTGGTGCAGTGTCTTTGTTTGTTACTTCTTCAATCTTCACTTCTTTTGATTGGACATTATCTTTTAATGTAGTTGGATTCTCAATATTGTTTTCAGCTGCTTCTGCCTCTTGTTGAGTTCCCAAATACATTAGTGAGCCAATTAAAATAGATGCTGTTCCAACTGTAAATTTTCTTATTGAATATTTATTCAATTTATTTGATAGAAAATCTACTCTTTTATTTACCGGTCCTTTCTTATCTCTCATTTGCATACTCCTTTTTCCATATTTTCCACTTTACTTACAGTGAATTTACATGTAATTTTACAAATACAATAGGAGTTGCACAATGGAATATAACACTTATCTTTATAAAATTATTTTATATATTGAAACACTTAAAACAATCTACAAATAAAATTATTATTTTTAGTTTTCAATGAATAATTCATTCTTATCTGTTGGAAAAACCCATCAACTCAATAGCATTGAATTTCTAAAATAAAAAATACCTTAACGCATTTAAAAATACATTTAACTGCACCAAGATATTAAAATCTCGAAACATACTTTATGTTTCATTAATATTTATTTCACTCAAAAGATTTTTAATATAATTGTGTTGTTTTACAGAAACAACAATGATTACATTTCTACTATCATGTGGGTCTCTACATTTATTCAAGTAACCCTTTTTTGATAATTCTTTTACGCTTTTAACAATTCTAGATTGGTCTATACCGATATAACTTATAATGTCTCTCATAAAATATTTACCTTCATCATTTTTAAATACATCTAAATATGCTAATACTAAATAATTATCTAATGTAAGACAAAAATATTTTTTTAAATATTTACGCAGCTCATATGTAGTTAATACTCTTTTCATTAATTTAATATTGCTCTTGCTTTTCAAATCATTCATCAAGTCTTCATCCCTTACTTTTAATTGTCACGTCAAATAATATTTGTCTTTAACTAGTAATAACTCCAAATATATTTAGTTTGTGGTGCTAGCTATAAACACAAATGAATCATAACACTATATTTTGATTTTGTTCAATTGTTTTTATTTTTGGATAATAAATGAATTTGTCATTTGTTATTCCTTGATTTTTAGTTATTTATATTTTATATATATTATATATAAAAATATTTAGGTTAACATGTCTTCAAAAGAGATTGCTTTTATATTACTTTAAATAATATAAAGTATTGGGACATCAGAAAATAGTAGGAGAATGTAAGGTGGACTATCAAACTTTCGAAAAGGTCAATAAATTCATAAATGTAGAAGCGTACATATTTTTTCTCACTCAAGAGTTAAAGCAACAATATAAATTATCATTAAAAGAATTGTTGATATTAGCATATTTTTATTACAAAAATGAACACAGTATTTCACTAAAAGAAATCATTGGTGACATACTTTACAAACAATCTGATGTTGTAAAGAACATTAAGTCACTATCTAAAAAAGGATTTATAAATAAGTCTAGAAACGAAGCAGATGAACGCCGTATTTTTGTTTCAGTTACTCCAATACAACGTAAAAAGATTGCTTGTGTTATTAATGAGTTAGATAAAATAATTAAAGGATTTAATAAGGAAAGAGACTACATAAAATATCAATGGGCTCCAAAATATAGCAAAGAATTTTTTATACTTTTTATGAACATTATGTACTCAAAAGATTTTTTAAAATATCGATTTAATTTAACATTTCTTGATTTATCTATCTTATATGTAATATCATCTCGAAAAAATGAGATACTAAATTTAAAAGATTTGTTTGAAAGTATTAGATTTATGTATCCTCAAATTGTTAGGTCAGTTAATAGATTAAATAATAAAGGTATGCTAATCAAAGAACGATCCCTTGCAGATGAAAGGATTGTGTTAATCAAAATAAATAAAATACAATATAACACTATTAAAAGCATATTCACAGATACTTCCAAGATTCTCAAACCAAGAAAATTTTTCTTTTAAATTTAAACAGATTTACCTCTTGATAAAATAAATAAGCAATCATAATACTTCTCAATTTAGTATAAATAAAAATACATAATTAACTTTCTTTTGTTTTTATATTATTTCAATACCCTACTATATATCACAACACATAAATTAAGCATGACACTCATTCAATTTAGTTCACCATTTCGTGTTCCAATTTTACTGAGTATCATGCTTTTAATGTTATAAACCTAATGCTTTAATAAATCGTGTTAATTCTTCTCGCATACTGTCATCTTTCAATGCATATTCTATGGTAGTTTTAACGAAGCCTAATTTTTCTCCAACGTCATAACGTTCGCCTTCGAAGTCATATGCATACACTTGGTTATCATTATTCATACGTTCAATCGCATCTGTTAACTGAATTTCGTTACCTGCGCCTTCTTTTTGCGTTTTTAAATAATCGAAAATTTCAGGCGTTAATACATAACGTCCCATAATAGCTAGGTTTGATGGTGCCGTACCTTGTGCTGGCTTTTCAACAAACTTTTTCACTTCATACTGACGTCCGTTTTTAGTTAATGGGTCAATAATTCCATAACGATGAGTATCTGCTTCCGGAACTTCTTGGACACCTATAACTGAGTGCCCTGTTTCTTCATAAACGTCAATCAACTGTTTCACTGCTGGCACTTCAGATTCAACAATATCGTCACCTAATAATACCGCAAATGGTTCATTGCCGATAAATTGACGCGCAGAACTAATCGCATGCCCTAAACCTTTTTGTTCTTTCTGCCTTACATAAAAAATATTCGCAAGTTCTGTCGAGTATTGAACTTTTTCTAGTAATTCAGATTTACCTTTTTCTTTTAACACCATTTCTAATTCTTTTTGACTATCAAAATGATCTTCAATCGCGCGTTTGTGGCGACCTGTCACTATAATAATATCTTCAATTCCAGCTCTTGCAGCTTCTTCAACGATATATTGTATTGTGGGTTTATCTAAGATAGGAAGCATTTCCTTTGGCATCGCTTTAGTTGCTGGTAAAAATCTAGTCCCTAAACCAGCAGCGGGAATGATTGCCTTTTTTATTTTTTTCAAAGTTAATGTGCTCCTTTTCCTAAGTATTAAATCTATGTATCAACGTCATTTTAACACTAATTAGAACGCCTTCATAGTGTCATTGAGTATGTAATTATTTCTTGGGAAATTTGATTTAATTTTAAAAAACAGGCTTACTTCATATAATTTATGAAATAAACCTGTCAATTTTAGATTGATTATGCTTTGTGATTCTTTTTATTTCTGCGTAATAATGCTAAACCTAGAATGCTGAATAATCCGCCGAACAACATACCTTTGTTTGTTGATTCTTCTCCACCTGTTTCAGGTAGTTCAGATTTCTTAGATTGTTTTTGTTTAGTTGGTGCCACTGCTTTAACCTTTTCATTGATTTCAATAACAGGTGTTACTACTTTACCTTGTTCCACTGGTTTAGAAGGTTTTTTAGGTTCTTCTTTAGCAGGTGGTACTGGTTTACCAGGTTCAGATGGTACCTCTGGTGTTGGTGGTACTGGTGTTTCCGGCTCACTTGGTACTTCCGGTGTTGGTGGCGTTGGTTCGCCTGGCTCACTCGGTACTTCTGGTGTTGGTGGTGTTGGTGTTTCCGGCTCGCTTGGTACTTCTGGTGTCGGTGGCGTTGGTGGCACGATTGGAGGTATTGTATCTTCTTCAATCGTTTGTTGACCTTCATTATGACCACTTACTTGTGGAAGTGTATCTTCTTCAAAGTCAACACTACTGTGTCCACCGAATTGATAATTAGGTTTATCTTTGTTTGTATCTTCTTCAATAATTTCAGTGTGCTTATTGAATCCATGAATATGTGGCACACTATCGAAGTCGATATCAATGATATTACCACCTTGTTCATACTTAGGTTTGTCTTTTTCTGTGTCTTCCTCGAATGACTGATCACCACTATTTTGGCCACCTTCGTAACCTAATTCACTCTTAATATCAACATGGCTATTTTCTTCGATTTCTTCAATCACGCCATAATTACCGTGACCATTTTCAGTTCCTAAACCAGAATGAGAAATATAATGATTGTTTTCAGTGATTTCCTCGATTGGTCCTTGTGCTTGACCATGTTCTTCAGGTAATTCATCCACTAGTTCGATAAGATTACTTTCAGTTGTATATTCTTTCGTATCTTCAACTGTTGTATGATCGCTCACTGCGCCAGTTACAATACCTTTTGTAGACTCTTCGTCAAATTCAACTAAGTTAGACTCAGTTGTTACTTGGCCACCACCTGGGTTTGTATCCTCTTCATATTCAACAACATCAGCGTGATGTTTTGAATTTTCATGTGTCGATTCTTCAAAGTCTACATGAATAGAATCTTCTTCAGTTTCTACAATACCTTCTGCATGACCTTCTACACCTTCAACAGCTGTATGATATTCAAAATCAATTGGCTTAGAATCGTTACTTTCTTCGATTGTACCAGTCAATTCATGCTTCTTCACTGGCTGCTCTGATTTAAATTCAAGTTCGATAGGAGTACTATGTTCTATAATAGGTTCCTTTGGTTTATCTTTACCGTCGCCTTGAGCGTTATTAGAGTAAAATGCAACGCCGTTGTTCCAAGTTAATTGAACTGGGTAATATGGGTAGTAAGGATAGTAGTTATGGTAACCTGTAAGTCTCGTTTGAAAGTTTAAGTCTTTAGCCTTTGTATTATACTCTCCTTCATATTTGACAACATAATTATTATTATCTTCTAAACTATCAAATGTGAATGAGTATCCGCCTTCTCCTGTATAAGATAGATTTACTTTCTCAGTCACATCTTCAAATTTGCTGGCATCATCAAGCTTTGCATAAACACTTTCAGCTAACTCATCTGAGCCAATGCGTTTATATACTTTGACTGTTGGATTATTAGCATTTTGTTTATGTCCAGATGTTACTTGACCAGTTACTGTGACAGAGCTTAACGATCGGTTATTAGGTTTTATATACGCAAAATGGCTAAATTTACCATCTTCTTTATTCAAAGTATCAATTCGACCATTAACAGTTACACCCATTCTATCTTTAACACCGTCTAAATATTTGATATCGAACTCTTTTTCAATCGTTTTATCACCTAGTGTTACTTCGACTTTTTGCTTTCCTTGCTTTGTCACTGTTGTAGGGTCAATAAATAGATTTAAAGATAATTCAGCAGTTAAATCTTTTTTATCTTTAACGTACTCTTTAAAAGTATATCTAATTTTTCTTTCTTCAACCACTTCACCTATTGCCATAACTTGACCATCTGTACTTTTTATTTCTGGAACTTTACGCAGTGTTGAAATACCGTGAGTTTCAACATTATCACTTAACGTGAAATCAAAATAATCTCCTTCTTTAATTCCTTCACCGAATTTCCATTTATATTTTAAAGTTACTCTTTCAGCGTTATGAGGATTAACGACATTCGTATCTTGTTTATGTCCTACAATTTCACTACCATTTTCTACTGTAACTTTATTTGTTACATCTGTACCTGTCGCCTTAGCTTCTCCTGCTACTACGGCAACGTCAGCTGATCTTTTCACTCTTGGTTTAATTTCTGAGAAGTTACTTGGTTGAGCTGTGTCAACTTGAGTTCCTGTAGTTTCCTTATCAGCAACTTTTTCCGATGGCAAATCAACTCGCGAAGTTTCTACTTTTGGTGCTTGCACAGTTGTTGGTGCTTCTTCTGTTGTTACTTGTGTTGATTGTGATGGTTGCTCAGTTGATGTCACGCTGTATGATTGTGTTTCATCTATTGTATTAACGTTATTTGTAGTTGTTTGTGTTTCGCTTGCTTTACTTTCAGTAGCTGAACTCCCACTTTCCTCTACTGTAGTATTGTTTTGTTCCGATGCTGCAGCTTCTTTTTCTTGTCCCATTCCAACAACGATAATTGTTCCTAAGAATACTGAGGCCGCTCCCAATTTGTGTTTTCTTATGCCGTATCTAAGATTGCTTTTCACTATAATATTCTCCCTTAAATGCAAAATTCATTTATTTTTAAAACTCAATAAATGCAATTCTATATTGTTCGGTTTTTAAAAGCAATGAAAAAAAGCGAGTTAATAAAAAGTTAAGATTGTTGTTAACTTTATGTATAATGAGTTTTTTATTATTTGGAACTCACATATATATTGCATACAAAGCTCTTGAATACCTTGATATAACAGTCTTGTATTTTTTATACTTACTTTTTAAATTAAATTCAAATTCATCTAATTTAAAGCAATATACTAAAGCATACATAATAATCGCCTGTACAATGCATCATTAAAAAGTCACTGAAATGCCTTTCATTGTATTAATAACGTCATTATAATTTTATATCGTTCGGTTTTTGTTCGATTTTAATGATTATTTATACAGAAACAGCCGTATTTCAAGACGACATTTTAAATTTCACTAAATTTGCATCTAGTTAATAATTGCATTTATCAAATTTGTCTTATTGATTCAATCTAATTTGTACTTACAAACTAGTTTTAAATTCTAACTTTACCTCTCAGTTCGTTATCAATCATCAGACATAAACCAATGAAGCAATCAGAAAACACTCTAATTTTCTATTAAAAATTTGATTTAATATAAAAAAACAGGCTTACTTCATGTAATTTATGAAATAAACCCGTCAATTTTTGTTAATTATGCTTTGTTATTCTTTTTATTTCTACGTAATAACGCTAAACCTAGAATGCTGAATAATCCGCCGAACAACATACCTTTGTTTGTTGATTCTTCTCCACCTGTTTCAGGTAGTTCAGATTTCTTAGATTGTTTTTGTTTAGTTGGTGCCACTGCTTTAACCTTTTCATTGATTTCAATAACAGGTGTTACTACTTTACCTTGTTCCACTGGTTTAGAAGGTTTTTTAGGTTCTTCTTTAGCAGGTGGTACTGGTTTACCAGGTTCAGATGGTACCTCTGGTGTTGGCGGTGTTGGTGTTTCCGGCTCACTTGGTACCTCTGGTGTTGGCGGTGTTGGTGTTTCCGGCTCACTTGGTACTTCTGGTGTCGGTGGCGTTGGTGTTTCTGGCTCACTCGGTACTTCCGGCGTCGGTGGTGTTGGTGTTTCCGGCTCACTCGGTACTTCTGGTGTCGGTGGCGTTGGCGGCGTTGTATCTTCTTCAATCGTTTGTTGACCTTCATTTTGACCGCTTACTTTCGGAAGTGTATCTTCTTCAATAATTTCATTATGCTTATTGAATCCATGAATTTGTGGCACACTGTCGAAGTCGATATCAATGATATTACCACCTTGTTCATACTTAGGTTTGTCTTTCTCTGTATCTTCTTCGAATGACTGATCACCTTTATTTTGACCATGAATTTGAGGTACACTATCGAAATCGATATCTACGATATTGCCACCTTGTTCATATTTAGGTTTATCTTCTTCTGTGTCTTCCTCGAATGACTGGTTACCGCTATTTTGGCCACCTTCATAACCTAATTCACTCTTAATATCAACATGGCTATTTTCTTCGATTTCTTCAATCACGCCATAATTACCGTGACCATTTTCAGTTCCTAAACCAGAATGAGAAATATAATGATTGTTTTCAGTGATTTCCTCGATTGGTCCTTGTGCTTGACCATGTTCTTCAGGTAATTCATCCACTAGTTCGATAAGATTACTTTCAGTTGTATATTCTTTCGTATCTTCAACTGTTGTATGATCGCTCACTGCGCCAGTTACAATACCTTTTGTAGACTCTTCGTCAAATTCAACTAAGTTAGACTCAGTTGTTACTTGGCCACCACCTGGGTTTGTATCCTCTTCATATTCAACAACATCAGCGTGATGTTTTGAATTTTCATGTGTCGATTCTTCAAAGTCAATTGGATTTGATTCCTCAGAGGACTCAGTGTATCCTCCAACGTGACCCGCTTCGCTATCCACAGCAGTATGGTAATCGATATCAATAGCTGATGAATCCGTTTCTTCTATTGTTTCAATGTATCCATCAACATAACCACCTTCACCATCTATAGCTGTGTGGTAATCAATGTCAAGAGTTGAAGAATCATATTCTTCTTCAACAGTAGTTACTAAATTCTTATCATATTGACCTGTAATAACTCCAGTTCCATATTCTTCATCAAATGTCATATTATTCGATTCTGTTATTGTTCCATTCGTTCCATCACCTTTTGCTTTGTTACTATATAAAACTAATCCATTATCCCATGTAAGTTGGTATCCCAAATGAGTATAGTAGTACTTATACTGCTGTTCTGGATATCCAAACATATGCGTTCTAAAATTCACTTGATCTGAACCACTTAAGTATTCACCATCATAGTGTATAACATAACTTTTTTCTAATTTCTCAATGTCTAATTTATAACTCCCATTATTTTCTACTTTTAATTTATCTTTCATTTCCTGAGTTACATCTTTAAACATTGTAGAGTCTGATATGTTTGCATATACACTTTCTGGTAATTCTTTAGCATCCTTTAAGACTTCATATACTTTTACAGTTGGAACATTTCCATTAGCTTTGCTACCTTGAGTTAGTGTACCAGTAATTGAAACGCTATCTGATTTATGCCCATTTTGTGGTTTTATGTAAGCTACATGAGTGAATTTATTGTTCCCTTTATCAAAAGTTTCAATAGATCCATTTACATTAGCATAGCTATTACTTACTCCTGGATTATATTCTATTGGCAATGTGTTTTTTGTTTCCTTATCATTCAACGTTGAAGTTATTGTTTGTTGTCCATTGCTTTGTACAGTTTTAGGATCAATAAATAAATTGATTTCTAAATCAGCAGTCACATTTACTTTATAATCAATATAGTCTGTAAATGTATACCTAATTTTCCCATTTCCAAGAAGTTGACCTGTCGCCATTACGACTGAACCATTTTTGATTTCTGGTACTTTTCTAGCTGTTGAAACTCCATAAGTATTTACATTATTAGACAAGGTGAAATCAAAATAATCTCCTTTGTGTAAACCCTTTTCGAATTTCAATTTGTATTTCAGTACGACACGTTGACCAGCATGTGGCTCTACTTTATTTCCTTGAGGTGCCTCAATAGAACCACTTTCCACTGTAACTTTACTTGTCACATCTGTACCCGTTTCCACTTTCGCGTCACTAGCTTCCTTAGCTTCCGCTACATCTGCTGATCTTGTCACACGTGGTTTACTTTCTGATACCGTTCTTGGCTGTGCCACTTCAACTTGTGTTTCTGCTGCTTGATTTTGTGTAGCCTTTTTAGGTGTTAAATCTACTTGTCTTTGATCTCCGCTATTGTCTTGAGATTGTGTCGTTTCCTTAACTTGAGGGTTCGCTTCTTCCTTAACTACCTCTTCTTTAACTGTTTCTACATTTGCTGGTTGTGCAGTTTGTGGTGCTTGTACTGCTTTTGGTGCTTTTTCAGTTGTTACTTGTGTTGCGTTTGACGGTTGTTCTGTTGCTGTTGCGCTGTATGATTGTGTTTCATCTATAGTATTAACGTTAGTTGTAGTTGTTTGTGTTTCGTTTACTTTATTATCAGTAGCTGAATTCCCATTTTCTTCTACTGTAGTTGTCTTTTGTTCTGATGCTGCAGCTTCTTTATCTTGTCCCATCCCAACAACGATCATTGTTCCTAAGAATACTGATGCTGCTCCCAATTTATGTTTTCTAATGCCGTACCTAAGATTGTTTTTCACTATAATATCTCCCTTTAAATGCAAAATTCATTAATTTTTTAAACTTAATAAATGCAAGTCTATATTGTTCGGTTTTTAAAAGCAATACAAAAAAGCGAGTTAATGAAAAGTTAAGATTGTCATTAATTTTATGTTAATTGATAATTTTATTATTTGAAATATACCTATAAATTGTATTCAAGTCATCAGAAACCCTTGTCACACAAGGCTTGTATTTTTTATACTTATTTTTTAAATTAAATTCATAATTATCTAATTTAAAACAATATACTAAACGTTTCATAATTATCGCCTGTACAATACGCACAAAAACATGTCTTGAAACGCCTTTCATCACTCTAAAATACCCAATATACTTTTTATATCGTTCGGATTTTGAGTATTTCAGACGATTTTCTGCATAAAAATAAACGTGTTTCAAGGCAATATATTGCAATTACCTAAAAACACGTTTACTTAATATTTAGTTAAACAAATAAGCTGATGAATAGAATGAAGATGATACCTGAAACGGAAATAATCGTTTCTAATAATGACCATGTTAAGAATGTTTCTTTTACTGTTAAACCAAAATATTCTTTAAACATCCAAAATCCTGCGTCATTTACATGAGACAAAATCACACTACCTGCACCTATCGCAAGTACAACTAATGCAACATTTACATCTGATGATTGTAATAATGGTAAGACAATACCTGTAGTTGAAATCGCAGCTACTGTAGCCGAACCTAATGCGATACGTAGCACAGCTGCAACAATCCATGCTAGTAAAATTGGAGACATCTCTGTACCTTCAAACATTTTAGCAATTGTATTTCCGACACCACCGTCAATTAATACTTGTTTAAATGTACCGCCACCGCCAATAATCAATAACATCATTCCGATTGGATAAATCGCATTCGTCACTGATTCCATAATATGATTCATCTTACGCTTTCTCATTAATCCCATCGTAACGATTGCAAACAATACTGCAATAAGCATAGCTGTCCCTGCTGTTCCTATCATATAAATGATAGATTCAAATAGATTTGTAGGTTTGTCATGCCCAGTTACAAGTTGCGTTATCGTAGACACTAACATTAATATGACTGGTAATGTTGCAGTTAATAAACTCATACCAAATCCTGGCATCTCTTGATCCGTAAATTCTTTTTGTGCACCTAACGCTGAAATATCGCCTTCTCGTGTATACGCAGACGGAATCATTTTTTGTGCAACTTTGTTAAATATAGGTCCTGCAATGAGTGTAACTGGAATGGCAATAATCATACCGTACAGTAATACATCTCCAACATTTGCCTTTAATTCTTTTGCGATGACTACCGGTCCTGGATGTGGTGGTAAAAAGCCATGTGTCACAGATAAAGCTGTTACCATAGGTAGTCCTAGTTTTAACACTGAAACATTTGCGCGTTTTGCTACTGTAAATACTAATGGAATCAGTAAGACTAAACCTACTTCAAAGAACAATGCAATACCGACGATAAATGCTGCAACAAGCATTGCCCATTGTACATGTTTTTGACCAAATTTTTGAATCAACGTGTCTGCAATTCGAGTTGCACCACCACCATCAGCAAGTAATTTCCCAAGTATGGCACCTAAACCGAATATTAGTGCAATGTGGCCGAGCGTACTGCCCATCCCTTTCTCAATCGTCTCCATAATTTTAGTCAATGGTATACCTAGCATTAACGCTGTAATCATCGATGTGATAATTAATGAAATAAATGTATTTAATTTAAACCCAATAATTAATACTAATAAAATAACGATACCTAAAACAACACTGATTAACGGCCATATTTCGTTAAACATGACATTCCCCTCTTTCTCTTTTCAATAGAATGTAACACCGTCGTCGCGCACGTATTCCACATAATATATAGTAGTCATGGCACAACAACTTTATCTAAGATGCTTAAGTGACGTATTTATTGTGTTTTATTTTCAGCCATATGTTGGCGTTGAAAATCTGCAATTTGTTCATAATTCTCTGTTAAAGAACGACTTAAATTGATAAAAATGGATACGAGCTCTTGGTAAACAGCGACATTTTCTTCAAACGGCATATGATTATTTGTAGCACCGACCATCGATGAAACGATTGAAAAATCTTCAATGTCACCTACAGCTTTAAGTCCAAGCACGCAGGCACCTAAGCATGAACTTTCATAGCTTTCAGGAACCACTAACTCTGTGTCAAATATATCTGACATCATTTGACGCCATACTTCACTTTTCGCAAAACCACCTGTTGCTTTTATCATCTTAGGCGTTTCATTCATTACTTCAATGAGTGCAAGGTAGACGGTATACAAATTGTAAAGAACACCTTCTAATGCAGCGCGAATCATATGTTCTTTTTTATGAGATAAAGTTAAACCGAAGAATGAACCTCTTGCATTTGCGTTCCAAAGCGGCGCACGTTCTCCAGCTAAATAGGGATGGAATATTAAACCATCTGCACCTGGTTTAACACGCTTTGCAATTTGAGTTAAGACATCATAAGGATCAACACCGAGACGTTTCGCAGTTTCGACTTCACTCGCTAGCAACTCGTCGCGCAACCATCTCAATACGACACCACCATTATTTACAGGACCTCCGATGACGTAGTGGTCCTCTGTTAAGACATAACAAAATATTCTACCTTTGTAATCAGTACGCGGTTTATCTATCACAGTACGAATCGCCCCAGATGTACCGATTGTGACAGCAACTTCTCCTTTACCAACGCTATTGACACCCAAATTAGAAAGGACCCCATCACTCGCACCAATAACAAACGGTGTATCTTCATTAAGCCCCATTAATGTTGCATAACGTTCTTTCATGCCTTTCATTACGTACGTTGTTGGCACTAATTCCGGCAACATTTCCTTGGAAATACCAAGCAATTCTAATGCCCCAACATCCCAATCTAATGTTTCTAAATTAAACATCCCTGTTGCGGAAGCCATTGAATAATCAATGATATATGTATCAAATAAATGATAGAAAATGTATGTTTTAATATCTGCAAACTTAGCAGTACGTTGAAATACATCTTGCCATTCATGTTTCATCCAAAAAATTTTCACTAAAGGCGACATAGGATGAATAGGCGTACCTGTTCGCTGATAAATCGCATTGCCATCATGCACTTCATTTATTACTGTTGCATATTTTGCAGCGCGGTTATCTGCCCAAGTAATATTATTTGTTAATCTTTGATGTTTCTGATCCATCGCAATCAAGCTATGCATTTGCGCACTAAATGACACAAATTTAATATCATCTTTATTAACTTTGGATTCTCTCATAACATATTTAATAGTCATTAATACCGCATCAAATAATTCATCTGGGTTTTCTTCTGAGACATCAACGTTTGGTGTGTGTAAATCATAGCCGATTTGATGTTTCATGATGAATGTTCCATTTTCATCATATAAGACTGACTTGGTACTCGTCGTTCCAATGTCGACACCAATCATATATTTCATGACAAATCCTTCTTTCTTTCATTTTAATTCAACCAAAATCCTTCAATATCTTTACCAACATCGTCGAAATTTAAGTGAAACGCTTCTTTCAAAATTTGACTGTCGTATTGTTCCACTGCATCAATAAACACTTGATGATTATGATGTATGCGTTCAAAATCTTGCGGGTTCTGTTGCATACGTTGTCGCATGGATGTTAAAACGAGTGCCATCATTACTGGTTTTAAATGACTCCAAAATGAGTTTAAATATTGATGATTAGATGCTTTGATTAATGTTTCATGAAATTCAAAGTCATGCTTCGTAAATGATTCTGCATCCTCAAATTTTACTGCCACTTTCATCATTTCAAGTTGTTTCTTCATTTCTTTTACGATAGGTAGTCGCTCTTGATTTTTAACTCTTGAAAATGCAAAAGACTCTAGCATCAGTCGCAAATCGTACATTTCTTTCTTTTCTTGTTCCCCAAACGGCAACACATGTGCACCCATTCTTTCTAATTGGATGAGTTGATTTTGTTGCAATAATTTAAATGCATCTCGAATTGGCGAACGACTCACATTAAATTGCTTTGCCATTTGATTTTCAGTGAGTAACGTACCTTCAGCTATGTGACCATTCACAATACCTAAGCGTAATTCTGCCGCGATACCTTCTCCAGTTGTCATACCTTCCAACCATTTCTCTGGATATCCATACATCATCAAAGCCACTCCTTCATTACACGACATACTTGTATACAAGTATGTTAATATAGTTCTTAATCGTTTGCAAGCGCTTTCTTTACGCGTACTAAAATAGTGACCATCCCTTTTCAATGTAAATTTAAAGGGAATGGTCACTATCACACGAATGATTTAATTGTTATGTTGTATGTGGGATATTTCTAATTGTTCTGTACTCATATGCGCTTTAGGTACTTCAATGCAATAATGCGTTTCATGACAGTTTGGACATTCGAATCGACGTGTTGTAGCAGTATGTTTCGCTTTGATAACTTGCCATAAAGATGGTGAGAATATATGCTGGCAGTTAGGACATAAATAGGCAACCTTTTGTTGGTAATAAAAAGTAACACCAATGCCGTATCCAATCATAAACGGCAACGCAATTAGAAACGGCCATTTATTTTTCATCAAAATTGCACTTATAATGCTAGAATATTGAATTATTCCTATAATACCCGCACTAATCCAAATGTTACGACGAATACTTTTCATTTCAGCTGATTTACTCATGACATGCTCTATGTCTTTTAAATGTGTGATTGGAGACGTCGACGCTTTATTTACGTAATATTGAACATTTTTAATTTTGTTTAATACCGCTTGTTGCTGTTTGACTTGTTGATTAATTTCTTGTTGTTTCATAGTTAGTAAAGTATTGAGTGTCTTCAAAGTACCTTCACCTTTTAGCAACATATCTATATCGCTTAACGCACAACCTAAATCTTTAAGCAATAAGATTAACTCTAATGTTTGTCGCTGTTGTTCTGTATACACACGACGCTTTCCTTCTGTAAATCCTTGTGGTTTCAAAATACCTTTGCGATCATAATGTTGAATCGTTCGCGTTGTCACATTGCATAATTTCGCGAGTTCTCCAGTCGAATAGTTAGACATAGATTCCACCTCCTACAATCACCATAGTTGATGACCCGACGTCACGAGCAAGTACTTTTTCTACATTTTAAAGAAATTTATTATACTAGGCGTCTTATTTTTGTGATTTCGTACCATGTTGATTTACAAAATCACTCAAATTAAGCAACACTACTACTAAACGTCTACTCTGTTATTTCAGAATGAATTTGTTGTAATTTATCTTCAACTTCAGTAATCTCTGTCGCACATTCTTTCAGTAAATCTCGATACTTTTCCGTCTCTGCATTGTTTTTATAACGTATTTTATGTTCTAAACTTGCCCACATATCCATACCTATCGTTCTAATTTGAATTTCAACAGGCAATACCTCAACGCGTTCTGCTAAAAAGACTGGAATGGATACAACGATATGTAAACTGCGGTAACCATTTTCTTTAGGGTGCTGAATATAATCTTTACGTTTTATCAATTGTACGTCTTCTTGTTTAAGCAACATCTCTTCAATCAAATAAATATCATCTAAGTAATTACATACTACGCGAATTCCCGCAATATCCAGTATGTGTTCTTTGGCAGTTTCTGCACTAATCTGTAATCCTTTACGATTAAGCTTTTCTATTAAACTACGCATTTCTTTCACACGTCGCTCCATATGATGTATAGGATTGTGTTTATAAATGTGATTGAAATTGTCATCTAAAATACTCAGTTTAGTGCTTATTTCCTTTAGTGCTGACGAATAAATATGATCTAACTCTACGAAACCTAATAACGTATCAAATGCTTCATCACCATTTTCAAATTTACTTAAACTATTTTTAAAATCATGTCGCAAATCCTCTAAATATAGTGATGGTTTTCGATCTACATACATTTTTATACTAACCTCCGATATATAATCATCTTTATTGTACCTAACATTTTATTAAGATAATACTAATACACTATCGAACTTTGGGCTGATACTGAAACAGCACAAAGAAACTCAAACAATCCGAATTATGTATCAAAACCTTCAATTACAGGAAGTAATTTTAAAATGATTTAACGCAAAAAAACACCTGTTACCGTTATATAGGTACAAGTGCTTAATTGATAGAGATGTTATACGTCTTTAAATGATTCCACAACTTTTGGATGTGCACCATCCATAAGCGGTTCTCTTTGTCGAACGCCACCACTTTGGTTGCCAATTGATTCGCTATCAAAGTACGATTTATCTTGATTTGATTGTTCTTGAATATGTTCTTCATTATCAGTTGTTGCATATTCACTATCCACCTCTGCTTTTTCCATTGTTGCTGTATGGAATTGTACGAAGTTCTCTTCTTCTAATGCTTTGATTTCTTCTTTCGATAACGCTCGATACCAATCTTTGGCTTTTTTCGCCGCAATAGGAACAACATCTTTTTCAAGATATCCTTCTTTTAACATTGCATTCGCAATTTCTATCGCTTTTTGCCGTTTAATTACTTCAAATTCTTTCCATTTTTCGGGGTAACCTTTCATTGTAAAGGGCATTTCCTTAACCTCCAATATGTTATAATTCATGTTATATACCACCATAATTATAAAATGAAACATATTAAACACAATTTTTTAGACTCCCGTCATAATAACTTCAGACAAACGTTAGTCTGACCTGATAAATATTTTATTTTAAACGTTCTTGTCTCTCTCACGAAAACCATTGTGTTGAATATTCATCATTGCTGATTGAATATAATTATACTGTGGTAAATCTGGTAATATCTTTATTTCTAATCCTGTATTTAATTCGAAATGCTTAGCGATGTTTTCAAATGTTGCTAAATACTCGCCCATTAATTGTTCATTTATTGTAAGTCTATCTTCATTAGCCATGGCTCTATTTAACATAAAGCTAATTTCTTCTAATGCGAATAAGCTAGGATAATAATTTTGAATCAATGTCTTATCACTAAATAATTCACCATTAGCTGCATTATAAACTTGCGTCATGTTATTTAATTTCACAGATAGGTTCATAGCCGTGTTTTTCTGATACACATCATCTTTATATTGGTTTTCAGAAAACAAATAATGGAAGAGCGTTGCTTCTTTACGAACAACTTCAGCCATTACATTAGGAAGCAATGCGGATGCGGTACGTTGTCCAAGGACAAATAAACCTATGATTGCAATCACAATACCCATTGCAACGTCAATAACTCTTGGAAACGCAATGTTAATTGTTAAATTCTGTGATGCTAATCCGTTCATTAAAATAACTTGTATTGTAATAAAGACTACTGCAATCGCATAATTTACTCCCACCAATGCTTCAGTAAACAATGCTGCAATGCCCATTAAAATTACTGCAACAGGTGTTGGTATTGAAAACAACAATATGACTGAAAGTACTAACACACCTAAAATAGTACCTAAACCTCGTGCCATACCTCTCTCGATTGCATGTATAGTTGATGTTCCTAGTAATATTGTATGTGCAGATAACGGTATCCAGTATGCTTTTTCAAAATCAAACATTAACGCAATAAATATCGCTATCATCATAATCGCTGTATATCTCAATGTATTTCTAAAAACAATAGAGTCTAATGTTAAATTTTGATAAATGCGTTTACTATATAAAGGTTTTCGCATGTCTGCTTCATACGCAATACGCGCTTCATTTGCATGCACCATTTCATCAATTTTCAATATATGGTTGAATAAATTTTGAAATTCCTCTGTTACTGTCACTTCTTTTCGCCAATATCTTACATTTTCATCACTATTATCTAGTTGTGCAATGATATGATCCATCATTTCAATTAACTCATCTGGCAATGGTCGAATTTGTTTAGCGTTCAACTCTAACAGTTCAGAATAAATCCCTTGGGCAGATGTGTGTAATAATAATAATTTTTGGAAACGTCTACTTAATTTATCGTTACTTGAAGTAGAAGTGATTAATAATTTATCAGATGCTTTAAAACTATCCACCGCTGTTTTTGCTACTTGTAAAAATGCAGATTTATCATTATAAGTGTGTAACAACTTAGATATGAGTTTAAAATCATTTTGAATTGCTTGTTCTTCAGCTTTGTTTTTAGAAAATACGATCGTGATTAACACCATCATAGTGGCAAGTATACCGCCTACTAAAATCGCAAAGCCTCTATATAATGCTTCTTCGGGAGCTATAGGTAAGTTAATGGGTAGACTGAATGTCACAATGAAGAATGTCGATGACGGTCCAGCTATTTTTAAGGCAGTAAATATATAAAATGGTATAACCGTAACAATTAATAATGTCATTCCAAAAACGAGTGGCGTTTTGGCTGTTAGCGTACCAAGCATCATACATATTGCAAACGCTAAATTACAAATTATTACAGTTCGCAGCTTAGATCGCGACGGACCTTTAAAAACATAAATATGGGCTAGTGTTCCGGTTGCAACTAATAATCCAAATTGGAAATTACCACATAAGTAACCGATTATTGCAGGAATAATCATTAACAGTCCCTGTCTTACACCTTTATAAAAGTCTAAGTTAAGTCGATTGATTTTTGTGAGTGATGTCAAAAAGATGTCATTTCGACTTCTCCTTTCCTTGTCAAAATATTTCCATAATCTTTTTATTAGCATAGTTAAAATGAATTTGTTGCTATAAATTTTAATTACGCAACATATGTCATTATAACACCTTATGCTCAATTATCTAAATTTAAAAACTTTTAAAGTCCAATTAAAATTAATTTCTAATGTTATTTAACATCGTTGAACCTTTGGTCGCCCACTTTTGCGCTAGTTAAAATTTATATGTACTTTTACAAGCGTTACCTAACTAATGTTTTAAAACTTTATTTCTTTACATATATCATTTTAATAACTTCCCGTTCATCTTAAACCATATCTGTTTTAAAAAGTTTCAATTTCAACGTAAAAAAGCAATAAGCCCCAACAATGTGAAAGCTTACTGCTTGTTCAAATTATTTTTCTATTGCTTTATCATCACTAACAATTAAAGGTTGATCTGGTTTC